>SDBV01003242.1_pt1 | contig 24162 bp, 46 predicted proteins | sample 2277081 | NCBI WGS metagenome assembly SDBV01 (sample SAMN10402039, study PRJNA504765) | marine sediment metagenome | isolation source: marine sediment core GS10_PC15, 223 cmbsf | place: Arctic Ocean: Southern Knipovich Ridge | collected 2010 | reverse complement strand
TTCAAGGAGAGGAGATTATCAAGAGGAGATATACGAAGCATAAAATGGCATTAATTCAAAGAAAAACAAAGAAAGAAGGAGAGATTTTTAATAAATGGTTGTATAGTCGATTGATAAGACAGAATAAAAATGTTTTATCAGCAGAATTAGGAGCAACAGGTTCTGGAAAGAGCTATCGTGACTTAAGAAAGGCAGAACTTTGGTATTTATATTATTTTAAAGAAAAGTTTCCTATAGATAATATTTGTTTTGGTATTCCAAAGATGATGGAAGTTCTTGCGTCTGGTAAGTTACGAAAGGGAGATATTATTATAGGAGAGGAAGCAGGAGTTAATCTTGGCTCTAGAAGTTGGCAAAGTAAGATGTCTAAGATGTTTAACTATGTATTACAGAGTTTTAGATCGATGAACGTTGGAATTTTCTTTAATCTTCCGTATTTATCAATGTTAGATAGTCAAGCAAGACATTTACTTCATTATTATGCTGAATCAGTAGGTATTGATCAAGAAAAACAAACTAATAAGTGTAAACCTTTCTTTGTTCAAGTTGCGCAGAGTACTGGAAAGGTTTATCGGCACTATCCAAGTATAAAAATAGATGGAAGAATTAAAAAAGTAAAAAGATTCAGTTTTAAACTGCCTTCTCAGTATCTTATCGACGCATATGAAGAGAAAAAAGAGAATTATCTTAAGGAATTAATCAAAGGATACTCTGATACTGTTAATACTAATACAAAGACAACCAAGCAAGATAATTTAGTATTTAAGATTGATTTTTTTAGAAGTGAAGGACTTCCTATGAGAAATATTGCTGAAAAATTAGGAATATCTTATACAAAAGTTAATTATATTATAAAACAGGAGGGTTTAAACAGTAATAGATCAAATAAGTACCATATAGCGAGGGACGTTCCCAAAATTTCGATTAAAAAAGAATTAGAATAGCCAAATAACTTAACTTAGAATTGAAACATAAAAAAAATAAAATGAAAGAACAAATAACAAGTACACTATATATAAGAGACATAATCACAGAATCTAAACCACAACTACAAAGATGACTGACTAATAGAAAAGTTTTTATCACCTCTTTTTAAAAACATGAAGGCAAGCGATGTTTGTGGGTCGTGCTTACCTAATGATTGGGATTCTGTGATATATAATAGGGAATAGATATATTTATAAACTATTAATAATATAATTATATTACAATGGATTACACAAAGATTAAACAAGAAATTGAAAAAAAACTTGAAGAAGAAAAAGAAACAGAAAATTTAAGACAACATTATTTACAATTAAAAGAATTAGGGGTTGAGGTTTTACAATGAGATCTATAATAATGAAATATACATATTTATTTTTAATTATTTTAATTTTTCTTTTTGTTGCAATTCTTGGTATAGTGAGTATATTTAGTAATTATGATGAACTAAGAGAAGATTTTTGTAGTGAACGTGGTTGGGATTATGCTCAGTCTTCAACTGAATGTTATAAAGTTAATGATGATACTATAATATCTAAATCCATTGTTAAATATGATGGAGAGATTTATTGGAGAGAGGTTTTACAATGATACAAGAATTTACAATTACACCTGAAAATATAAAAACTTTTCAAACTCCAGAATGGAATAGAATAGTTAGAAAAACATCAGTTAATAAATTTGAATTATCTATAAAAAATAAATCTTTTCATGGAACACTTTTAACAGTAAATAAATTAGGAAATAAATTTAGAGTTATTAATGGAAATCATAGATTAGAAGCAATAAAAGAATCTAGAGAAATAGTTAAAGTTATTTTAGATATATATGAAAATTTAAGTATTCAAGAAGAGAAAAAACTTTTTTCAGATATTTCAATCGAAAGTCCACAAACTTTAAATGATTATTTATATATTTATAAAGAAGATATTCCTTTATATAAAGCAATAAAAAATCTTCCTGTTAATGTTTCTATTTATAGTGATGAAAAAAGTGTTAGATTTAAAACATTATTGGATTCAATAAATTCTACAAAAAATGAATCTAAAGAATTTGATGTCAGAGGACTTAATAGAGAAAAAGCATTAAGAATTGCAAAAGAACTAACTAATGAAGATCTAAATATGTTAAGATTATTTTTTGAACTTTATAGGGAAGGAGTTGGAATTAAAAGTAAAGATAATATTTTATATAAACCAATGATTTTAATTCCACTTATAAATTTATTTTTTAGAAGACAATTAAATGCATTTATTAATAGTAAATATAATAGACAAGGTTATAAATTAAAATGGAATAATTTATTTAGAAAAATTAAAGTAGATCATATTATTTTATCTTATGCAGAAATGCAAACTAATAGAGAAAAGATGAGAGATATTAGAGAGAGAATTATTTATCTAGGAAATAAAGGAAATATTGCTTTAGATTTAAATTAAAATGAAAGAAAAATATAAAGAATTTGCAGATAAGTTTGAAAAACTTTGTGAAGAATATGCAAACGATGACTTTAATTTAGAAGAAGTTTTAGAAGTTTGTAAAGAAGTTGCTCAAAGTTATGCTGAATAAAAATTAAAATGAAATCAAAATGTAAATATTGTAATTATGAATGGGAAAGTAGAGTTAGAAAACCAAAGGCGTGTCCATCGTGTAAAAGATATTTTCCATTGATTGAGTATCAAGATCTTGTCAAAGAAGGTCAACAAAGAAAGGGGTTTCCAGTAAGATGAAAGAATTTAATTTAAGTGATAGGAGAAAGAAATTATTTGATCAATTATGGATAGATTTACAAGAAGGTAATTTAACTTTAAGAGATATTTTTAATGATTGTGTTGAAGTTCATAAAGATTTAGATAAGGAATTTATTAAGAAGTTGAAGGAAGGAATACAAGAAGTTCAAAACCACCATGATAATTATGTTTTAAAAGAATCTGATATAGATTTTGTCCATGAATTTATTGACAAACTCGCAGGAAAACAATTGACGGGAGGTCAAGAAGATGAAAAAGGAAAAATTAAGTGAATCAGCATTAATAACATTAAATCATTTAAAAGATGATTTAAATAAAGTTAAAACTAATGAAGAATTAGAAAAGTTTATTAGAGCTTCCACAATTGCAGGAGTTAGATCTTATTTAATACAATTTGGAATTTTGGAAAGAAATCCATTAATGGATTTAATTGGAATTATGAGTAAAAAAATTAAAGAAGAAAAATGAAATGTTCAATATGTCAGGAAGAATTTGAAGGTGACGGAAATAACGCAGAGCCAATTAATGATGGCTTATGTTGTGATAATTGTAATACTGTAGTAGTTAGAAGAAGATTAAAGATTGCAGCTGAACATGAAGATCAAGGAAAACTATAACTCAATTAAATTATAGGAGGTTTAAAAAAAATGACAACAATAGGAGAACACGCAGAGGCATATGAGCCAAAGCGAATGAAGAATATTGCAGATCTACAAGTGGTTTCAATTTCTCAAGAAATCAAGACAGAAGTAAGAAAAAATAAAGATGATGAAGAATATGAAGTTTCCTTTATTTCTCTTCCAACTGGTGATGAAGGAAAGATTGAAGAGTATAGAGTTCCAAATTCTGTTGCAGAACAACTTAAAGTTATGTTAGTTGAAAAATCAGGTATGAAAACTTTTAAAGTTGTAAAAGAAGGCGACAACTTAAATACAAAATACACTGTAGTACCTTTAGAATAAATTTATTATTGGGGGATATTTTCCCCCATCACAATTATAGTCCACAGACAAAAACTTGTATTGACGGATTATCAATTCGTTGTAAGAGAACAATGATGTGGACACTTTATGGGTGAGTAGCTCAGCCTGGTAGAGTACTTGTTTTGTAAACAAGAGGTTGGGGGTTCGAATCCCTCCACAGGCTTGTCACTTAAAGTATCTTAATTATAGTCCATGGAAAAAGGATACACATTCTCTCTTGGGTGTAGTATCTGGAGTCACGAAGCAAATACAGAGGAAGACTAAATACAAGAGAATATGACTGTTGTTTGTGGAAATCACTGTGGACATTTATGGGTGAGTAGCTCAGCCTGGTAGAGCATCTATTAAGCTCCGGATTAGATAATTGATAGTCTTAAGATATTGATTATTGAAAACTTAATAAACGTCGAAGGTTCAAATCCTTCCTCGCCCCATTATAATCATGCCACAACATAATGCAAACTGTAAAGAATTAAGAAATAGATATAGATGTCCTCACTGTAAAAAAGGTTATATGATGGATTGGGCTATAGATAATCATATTAAAGTATGTCCTTGGAAAGAAAATCATGTCGTGTAATGTAGATAAAACGACAAATATATAAACCTCTATTTACTAAAATGATAAATAAGATGTCGCAAAAGATACGAAAAAAGAGAAAAATACCTAAAGCAGTTCGTCCAGAAGAATATCCTTTATTAATTCGTGTTATTCCAAAGCTTGATTTAAATACAAGGATTGCTTTTTTATTAGCTTATGGATCTGGATTAAGAATAAGTGAAGTTTTAAGATGTAAGAGTTCCCATTTTAAAGTTAATAGTATTTTTATTTCTGAGTCCAAATATGGAGTTGAAAGATTTGTTCCAATTCCTAAAGGATGGAAATATACTTTTATAAAAAGTCTTCCTTTAAATATATCTATAAGAACATTACAAAGAAAGTTTAAAAAATATTCAGAGAAAGCAAAACTTTCTGAATATTATACCTTTCATTCTTTAAGACATGGATTTGCTACAAGATTATTAGAAAGTGGAACACCAATAAATCAAGTTCAAGTTTTATTAGGACATTCAAATATTTCAACAACTTCTGTTTATACAAAAGCAAATCCTTTCGATGCAATTAAATCTTACGAGGAGTTATTTTAGAATGTTAAGAACATTACCGGATTGGTATTTAAATGCAGAAGAGAAATTGAAGAAAACAATTTCAGATATAACTTGGAAAAATGGAATTGATTATAGTTTTGTTTCAGATAGTAAAGGAATAGAAGATGGGACAAGTTTAATTCTTAATTCTTTAGTTTCAATCTATGAAAATGTTGGTGTTGAACAACGAAAGAACATGCAAGAATTTATGAAGAAATTAAATCCAAGAAAAAAAGATGGCGAAAAAAAACAAGAAAAAAAAGAAAGAAAAAAAAGGAAATAAATATGCACAATCTTCAAAAGTTGAAGAAGAAGAGAAAAGAAGATTAAATCAATGGAAAAATTAAAATGACATTAAAAGATAAAGCAATAAGATGTGTTTGTGGAGCAGATGATTTAAATAGGAGAGCTTTATATCACACAGAAGATGTTGCCAAATTTATTAAAGATTTGAAGGAAGAAATAGGAAAAAGATTTATTTCTAATAGGAATATTATTCAAAAAGGATTGATCGAAGAGATTGACAAACTATCAGGTTTTAATGATAATAGTTGCGCGAATCCCAAAGATGGTTGTGACAAAGAGCCAGAAGATGTGGTTGAAAACCCACTTATAAAACAAGAGGTTTCTGGCTCTGATAATCCAAAAGGATGTTTAATTTGTAGAAAGAAAACAGGAAGTAAAGATAAAGATGTTTGTGATAAATGTTATAATTCAAAAGAATGTAAAAATGTTCTTCATATGTCAAGTCGTCATATAGGAAATGGTAAATTTGTATGTCTTGAATGTCAAGGAGATAAAAAATGTTAGCAATACAAAGATTTCAATGCGATGATTGTGGAACTTTACATTTAGAAGAAGATAAAGCAAGGGGTTGTTGTCCTAAGCAAGTTAGTGAATATTGGTTTTGTTCTAAGTGTAATAAGAATTATTTAGAATATAATGAAGCAGAGGAGTGTTGCAGCAAATGAATATAATAACATCTCTTTTAATTGGGGTTAATCTTTTTATGTTAATAATTTTTTTAATAAAACTTTATGGAGTAAGGGAAGAATGAAAGAAAAAATACAACAATTAGAAAAGCTATTAAATAACTTTGAAAAAATAAAAGAAAAAGGAGATTTAATTTACACTCAAGTTTATCTTGATGGTATAAGAAGAATTATGGATAATCTTGAAATAGATGGTTATGATATTTCAGAACAAAAAAGAATATATTTTAAATTGGAGATGGACAAATGAAAGTATGTGATAAATGTAGAGATACAATTACTAAAGGACAAAAATGTTTTGATGCTGAACTTTGTGATAAGTGTACTAAGCACGTTAAGGAATGGCTTAAGAAACCAAAAGAAAAGAAATCTTTATTAGATTTAGGATTAGATAAAATGTATGGGAGAAACAGATGAATAAAATAAAAGAAAAAGTTTTGAAAGAAGTTGAAGACAAATGGAGAAAGAAGTGGCTTCTTAATAAAGAGAAAGTTTGGTGGGATAGAATGTTAAAAGAAACAATAGATCTAACCCTCGCCGAAATTGAGAAAGTTATTGATGACCCTTTAGATTTAATTTTAAAACAAGTTAAAATAATTAATGGAAAAGCATTTAATGAGGAAGTTCCAGAAAATCAATTAAGAGAAATGTGTAGGGATTTGGAAAAAGATATTGAAATGCACATAAGAGAAATTAAACAAAAACTATCGGAGGAAAATAAATAATGGCAGAGATTCTTGGTGAAAGTGTTAATCTTCCCAGTTTAAATATTGGTGGATTTATTTCTGACTCTTGGATTTATGTTGCAGTAGTTGCAGTGATTGGGTTTTTGCTTGTAGTGGGAATTGCTATTTTTCTTTTCCTTAATACTTACAAGAGAAAAATAATACTCTTTGAAAATATTTCTGGTCAGGGTTATGTACCTGTATTAAAAACTAGGGCAAGAGTAGTTAAATTAGGAACTGGAGGAGAAGAAATAATGAAAACTCTTGCAGGAGGACAATATCTTTCTGCTTATGGAAGAAAGATGGGGAAAAATACATATTGGTATTGTAAAGGATCAGATGGATATTGGTACAATATTGTAATGGGAGATTTAGATACTAAACTTGCCATGCTCGACATAGAACCTGTTGATAGAGATGTAAGAATGTTCCACGTTGCTATTGATAAAATGAGTCATGCAACTTATGATAAACAAAACTTTCTTCAAAAGTATGGGATTCATTTATTATTATTCCTTTTTCTAATAGTTTTAATTTTGGGAATGTGGTTTATCATCGGAAAGGTTGGAGATGCCACAGGTTCTCTAGCGGCAACAGCTGACACTAATAGAGAGGTCCTTGAAGCATTAGGTGGAGTGTTAAATAAAGCAGATAATATTAAAACAGGAATAATTCAAAGTGGATTAATTCCTGCTACTTAGAAAATGAAACAAAAAAAACATAAATCAAAACATGATATTTATCTTTCAGATGAAATGAAAGATGATACAAAAATTGTAATTAAAGGAAATAAACTTAATTTGAGATGGTTTGATAAAGCTATCTTAGTTTGGTCTGAAAAGAATGGACAATGTCTTCCAAAGAAGTTTTTAGAGATAATTGAAAAAGTATTAGAGGAGGATTCTCATAAGGTTTAAAAATGGAACAAGAAATAGAAAATTGTGAAGATTGTCAATACGGAAGAAAGAATATATATTCAAGTTATTTATATGCTAGACATCAACGAATATTTCAAAGACATTCATTAAAGTCCTCTGAAAAGAAAAAATGAAAATTGAAGTTATTGTTATATTATTAATCTTTTTTATTTTCTTTGCCTGGGCTATTTGGCATAGAGTAACAAATTGGTTACTTATAAGAAAATATAATCCCGATGAAAACAAAAGTAGAAAAGGAGAAGAACAACGAAAATCAGAAATTGCAAGAATTGCAGGAGGAGATCTTAAAGTTAAGAGTACAGGTAGCAACCTTTCAAGACCTTCAAAATTTGTCAACAGACAATTACTTCCGACAGCAAGTCTTACTAAGTATGGACAGGATATCTCAAGCATTGGAAAGCCAAGCAAAAGCAATGAAAGATCTCGCAACCCCTTTAGAAGAAGAAAAAAATAAAGAAGAATAAAATGGAAGGATATAATCCAGAAGATGATAATAAATATTCTTTAATTAGTTATTTAATTATAGTGGGCCTATTTTTAATTCTAGTTGCAGGAGCAATTTCTTTTAATGAATTTCATGAAGCCAAAAAATTCTGTAATTCTATTGAAGGAGAATATGATCTAAATTTCTTTCCTATTCCTCCGACACATTTCTGTAATAATGCGACATTGATTCAATATAATAATGGTTGGAATTTCGAGAGATTTGATGTTAGGACGTATAATTTTACAATAAATGAAAAAACACTCTTGGAATAGCTTTAAAACGTAAATTTAAGCTATTTCTATTATATATCTAAGAAAAAAAGTAAGGGGAAGTTAGTGCCTCGATTTAGAGAGGTTATCTATCCCCTATGGATAAAAAACAATTAAAATTTCTTAGTGAGAAGTTATAATGAAGTACCTCCACCCATTCTCATTTTCTGCCATACTCCTACAAGAACTGCAAGAGTACCTAAAATTAAGATAATTGCAGCAATTAACAATACTGTTGGAATCTTAGTTGAAATATTATCAATTCCTGAACTAAAGTTAGCTGATAAACTATCCGTGCTAATTTGTTCACCAGAATCTCTTGAATATCCGTAGTCAATATCCACACTAGCAAAATTTGTATCTGTGGCGTTTGTTAAAACACCAATACTACTAAGTGTGAAATTACCTGCTAAGATTACAACTTGATTTGATACATTTCTAATTTCAGTAATTGAGAATCCTGTGGCTCCAATATCACTTGCACCTGTTAAGGTATATCCTGTTATATTAATAAAACCTCCAGTTTCATTTGTAACAGTGATTGAGTCAGGGGTTAAAAGGTCAGCATCAGTTAGTGTTGATACTATTACAAATGCAATAATAACTCCAATAACTAAAGAAGCTACCCCAAATACTAATGAAGTAATTAAACCTCCTCCTTGTCCTTTTTTATTTTTGACAATTGATGCTTTCATTTAACTTACAATGTTGTTCCACCACCCATTCTCATTCTCTGCCAAACACCTACAAGAACAGCAAGAACACCTAAGATTAAAACAATAGCGGCAACTAGCAATACTGTTGGAATTTTGGTTGAAATATTATCAATTCCAGCTGTAAAGTTAGATGATAAATTACTTGCAGCATTAGCTTCAGCTGAACCAGCTGTTAGTAAATCTGCGTCTGTTAATGTTGATACTATTACAAATGCAATAATAACTCCAATAACTAAAGAAGCTACCCCAAATACTAATGAAGTAATTAAACCTCCACCTTGTGCTTTCTTATTTTTAATAATTAATGATTTCATTTAATTTACAATGTTGTTCCACCACCCATTCTCATTCTTTGCCATACTCCTACAAGAACAGCAAGAACACCTAAGATTAAAACAATAGCAGCAACTAGCAATACTGTTGGAATTTTGGTTGAAACATTATCAATTCCAGCTGTAAAGTTTGCAGCAAGATTATCTGAAGCATTAGCTTCAGCCGAATTAGCTGTTAGTAAATCTGCGTCTGTTAATGTTGATACTATTACAAATGCAATAATAACTCCAATAACTAAAGAAGCTACCCCAAATACTAATGAAGTAATTAAACCTCCTCCTTGTCCTCTCTTATTTTTAATTTTTAGTGAATTTAAATTCATATTTATACCTCCTTTCACCTGTATAGAAATGTTTAAAGTTTAGATTCATAAAATTTATAGAATTTTTTCATTTAAAAAAGTGACGTTACAATGTTACACTTCACTTGATTTTCTATCTAAGAATAACCATACAGCAGAAAAGATTGTTACAACAATTACTATAATAAGCCAATCTAATTGTATTACCCCTTCAATTAAACTCATTATTAAAGTAATCATAAAAGTAGACATTGAAGCAACAACTGCCCACATAGGATAATCTGCAGTTCCACTTCTTGTCATTTGTCTTCCTATTCCTCCTAAGAATACTACAAAGAATACAAAGGCAAGAATTAAAGGACTAAGAGCTGGAACAGCTGTTATTGTTTCTACAAATATTTCATCAAATCCTTCTGTTGAATTTGGTAGAGTGAATAGTTCTAAGAATACCATTTTAATTTGGATTACCTCTCAAAGTTTTATATACAAACATTCCAAATAAGAAAACAATTATTGAAATTAATCCTGTAAGGAATATTCCAAATCCAGATCCTGTTCCAAATAATTTTATATATCCTACTTGTAAAATATTCTTTACAACCTTTATTGAATTTCCAGGAGTTACTGCAAAAGGACCTGTACTTTGTGTTGTTCCACCACCAGGACTTATTGTTGTTTCAATTATAGATTGATATTGGTTTTCTGAATCTGTGGCGAAAGAAGATACATTTCCACTTGTTTCTGTAAATAATCCACTAAGTTCAGGATCATTTGCAAGACTTATTGGAGCATTATTATCTACTGCGAAATTAGTTGCAAATGCTAATATTGCAACTGTAAATAAACCAATTGAAATTAAAGCCACTGTTAATTGTACTTGTCCCATTAAGTTCTTTTACCTCCTTTTATAATTAAAATTACTATAGCAATAATTAGGAATAAGATCGTTGCTGTTGAACCTATAAATCCATTACTAGCTACAAGATTAAGAGCAAATAATAATATAACTCCAACTAAGAAGAAAAGTATAGTGAAGACAGGATTACTGCTCATTCCAGCACCAATTAAAGTCATCATTATAAATAATCCCATAATAACTAAAACCCCATCATAAATATCAGATGGGTTCTGATCAAGTTTAATTCCACCTTGAGCTTGTAATACTCCATTACGGGTTAGTTTTGCACTAACAGTTGCATTTCCAAAGTTACTTGGAACAGTACAAGTAAGAGTTCCTGAAGTTGAAGTTAAACTATCAGAACATACAGCAGTTCCTAAGGCATCTTCTCTAGTTACAGTAAGAGCTATAAGTGAAGATTCTCCACTTGGTATTACAAATGTACTTGTAATTATTCTTGATGTACTATTAAATCCAAGAGTAAAATTAAAGTCTGCTCCTACTTCAAAATTAGGAACAATAATACTAGAGGCAAAAGCATTGAAGTCTATTGTACAAGTTGTTATTAATGGATTCTGACAAACAGCTATAACATTATCAAATGTTACAAGAGTTACCCCAAACTTCTTTATAATAAATTTATATATTACATCATTAAGAACTAAGTGTCCAACTGATTCTCCTAACGCATCTGTTTTTGGAATCTCAACAATTCTAAATACTCCATCTGAAATATATTTTCTTTGTATTTCAACTAACGCATCTTTCACTGCAAGGAAAGAACCATCTTTTACAATTAATTTAAATACTTGTGAATCAGTTGTATTCAAATCATAAAGAGATATATTTTGATTTAATGTGGAAGAGTTTAAAGTTTCATTTTGAATATTAAAAAATTCTTGTTCAAAACCATCTGCACTATATTCTACTAAAGCAGTTATAGTAAATTGTTCTGATGCTCCAAGTGTTGAATTTATACAGAAAGAAAATGGGTTTGTTTGATTATATGTTTGATTAAATTGTTTAATTAAAATTGTTCCTGCTGCATTATTTATTTGTAAATCAATCTTTCCTTGTGTATTATCTGTGATTTCATCAAGTTTAATTTGTGTCTCTTCATTCAATATTGTAAAATTAAAAACTGTAACATTATTTATTGTACATTCATCAACTGCAAAATCCAATATTGTTTGATTTTGAGGATCTAAAGCAAAGGATGGATTTTGAGTTATATTCCAAAAGAAAGATATATTTGTATCTGTTTCAACAGGTGGAGCAATTATTGTCTTTGATACTGTAAAATTATTTCCTCCATGATTATCAATTGAACCTAGATTACCTGTTCCATTATAACTTAAATTTGCCACAATAATATTACTTCCATTTGTTTCAAAGTTTGCAGAAAATATATTTGAAGTTCCTTCAATAACTTCTGATGAAAAGATTTCACTATTTAAAAATAATCTATAATCCCAAGTAGTAGTAGATGAATTTTCATTTCCAAAAGTATCATTTACGTGCAAAGTTAATTCTTTATCACCACTTTCTAAAGTAAATGTTGTATTAGTACAACCAGAAAGAGTTGTATTTGTTCCATTATAATCGAAAAAACAAGAATCTAAGTTGGTATCTATTACTGTAAAATTTATATCAAGACTTCCTCCAACCTCACCAAAGATAAATGTTCCTGTTGGAGATTCTATTGAAACAGAAGGAGCAGTAGTATCAATAGTAAATATCCTTGTCGTTGCTGTTGTACATCCAACAGCATTACAAGATTCATAAGTCCAATTATGATCTCCATCTGCTATAACTTTTGTAAAAAGATAATCAGCATCTATTGCAGAAGAATTTGTTTCATTCAAAACTCCATCTATAAATAATGTTACATTTAATGGAGAACCAGAAACTGTCCCATTAAAATTTATTGTTTGGCTTGATGAATTAAAATTATCAATAGGAGAATTTAAAACAATAGCAGGAGCAAAAACATCCGTAAAAGATCCATTTTCAAAACCATCTTTTTGAGCATTATAAATATCTAATGCTTCTGTTGGAGTTACCTCTCTATCCCATAAGGCAGGTTCATCCATTGCCCCAGTTGCCCCAAAACCAACAAAATTACTATCATCTCCTATTTGGTCAATAACCCAATCACCAGCTTTTGTATTATCCCCTAAATCTGTTCCATTAAAATAACAAGCTATAACATCAGAACTATCCCTTGTACATAAAAGATGATTCCAATTATTTACAACTATACCTCCAGGAACTGCAAAAACATTATCTGTCCCATCTACTCTAAATGTAACTGACCCTGCAACATCATTCATAAAAATTTTATTATCATTAGTTCCTGCTTCATCTATGTAAGTTGTAGTAGTGCTAACAACAGTATTAAACCAAAACATTATTGCAAATTCTCCCGTGAGAGTTTGTGTAGAATCTAAATCTATCTTATCATCATCAGCAGCTGTAAAATTATATCCTGTCTTAATCTGTCCAGTTACATTATTTGCCCCATCATTTGTCCCATTATTAAAACCAACAGCGTCAATAATAACTCCTGAACCAGAAGTATCCTGTTCATCAAATTTCCAATAAGAAATTAGATTTGCATTCCAGCTTTCTTCCCATCCTGCCCATGCCGTTAATCTTTTTCCAGAATAAACATCTAAAATCCATTCAATCTTATCTCCTTTTTGAACATCTGTAAATATTCCAAGAGTTATAATCTCATCTTTCAATAAAGAATTTCTTGTAAAATCTTCCCATATAATTTCATCTTTTAATCCAACTTGTTCTTGGCGACAATTTAAATTTAATATTGTTCCATTTTTAGAAAAACCTTTATCACAAACTTTTTGATAATCTGGAACTTGAACAGTTGTTTTATATTTATAATCAACATTTCTAATTATCTCTTTCATATCATCTTTAATATTATATAACTCTATCCCATTAATTATCTCATCATAATCCTTTTCCCCATTTCTTATTTCAACTTCTGCAATCTTTTGATAACCTCTTGCAACTTTAAACATCAAAGAAGTTTTTAATTCTAAATCTGAAATATGCTTTCCTAATCCTAAAAAATCATCTATAGAATATGTTTTTGTTGATTCATCGTAAGGTTTTATTGAAAGAAAAGCACTTACACTTCCAAGTAACAAAACCATACACAATATAATTAATATTAATTTTTTCATTTTATATAAAAAATACTACAGCTAGTATACCTCCTGTTACAAGTCCAACAATAATTGGTAACATTCTTGTCCAATCTATTTTAAGTTCTGGATATTTTATTTTAATTTCTCGATATTTTTCTTTTGTCATATTCCAAATCCTCCTGATTCTGGTGGTTTAGCAAATAGATAAATTCCTGTTAGCAATGCTATTAATGCAAGTATGAAAGGAGAATAAAGAATCATATAAGATAATAACTTTTGTTCTCGAAGTTTTTCTCCAATTTTGTCATCCCCTTCAAATATATTTTCATACATATTACTCATTACTATTGATCCAAATATTAAAAGAATAATTAAAACAAGATATAATCCTATGAAAGATGGATGTGGATTTGCATTCATTGAGATTGCGAATATTATTGAAAACATTAATGCTGCAACATAAACAAATCCCATCAACCAAGGTAATGCTTGATTAAATCTATTAACAGGAACGAAAGTAGATTCAGCGGCTTCTGAAAGATTTGTGTCTCCAACGATTCCTAAATCTAGGAAGATTGGGGTTATTTCATCTCCTGCAAAATTAAAAATTCCTATAGCAATTGAACCTATAAATCCAATTACTAATACTAAAAATAGAATAACGAAAAAAAGAATTATTCCTATAGCTCCTTTCTTATTTTTCTTTCTAAATATTAAAGGTTTCATATATTCTCCCTCCTTGGTTTTGTTTTTAATTCAAAGACAACATTCTTCCAACTATTTGTTCTTCGAATAAGTCTTGTCATCTCAGGCATACTTGGTTCTTTCTTTTCTAAGTTCTGAAAGTATCTCATCTTTGCAAGATCTTTTATTTCCTTCTTAAAATCTGAATCAATCTTTGATGTTGTAAAAGGCCTTTTAGGATTTATCTTTGCCATTTAAAGTTTCCCCTGTGGAAAGAATCCACGATTTAGTAATTTTTGTAGTTGTCTATCATGAAACATCTGAACAAAGATCCATACAAGCCAGACAGTAACTATTAAAGGTGTTAAACCAAATGTAATTTTATAAAATACAAATAATATTTTAGCAAACAATTGTTCACTAAGAAAAGCAAATGCTAAGTTGCTTGATAAAAATAGAATGGCAACAAATAACATCCAACCAAAAAAGAATAGTGTTCCTCTAAGATATTTTAAATAACTTATTGAAAGAATCTTTCCTTCTTCATCTTTGGTATTTGATGCGGGTAATATATTTATTATAAATAAATTAAATCCAAATATAAAAAATACAATGATAAATAAAACAAGATAAGTTATAGCTTGACTTGTTGAAAAAGTCTTTCCTAAATAATTAACTTCAAAAGTAAAATCAATTACTTGGGTTACACTTCCATCTTTACAGAATCCCCCAACTTGATATTCTCCTATTTCAGAAGTATGTGTTTCATTTAAAGTAATATTATAATTTGCAAGAGAGGCAGATTGTGTTGCTTGAACACCATCCAAAAGAACAACTCCCTCTGGAGAGAAAACAGAAACATTACACTCTGTTGCTCCCGAACAAAACCCAGCATTAATACAAACTATATTTAAATTTGATACAGAGTTTTGTTGAAATATTAAACTGGAAATACTTGTAAGTAAGATAATACAAAACATTATTCCAAATATTATTTTTTTAACTTCCGATTGCATATTGTATAAAATCAAGATTTATTTCTACTTCAGCCGTACCAACTGAAGTAAATGCTGTTCCCCAAATATCTGTCTTTTCTTTGATTGCTATTCCAGATTTTTGTTCAGCATTAATTGGAATACTAATTCCTTTAACAACTCTAGGAACAATAACAGGACTGAAGGGAAATATAACATCATCTGCATTAGCCCTAGTTTTTAATAAAACACTTATTTGTTTTCCAGTATCTACAGAAACAAAAATTCTTGTAATAATTAATTCCATTCCAGCAGGAACAGTATAATGTGAAGACTTACTTACTCCTTCTGTAGCAGGAATTTCTATTTGAACTGTTGAACTATTTGCAGAAGTAGCTGTTATTATTCCTAAATTAGATCCAGAATATGTTCCAACTTCATTTATAATAAGACTATTAATTCTAATATATTGATTAACTGTGTTTGTTGGTGTTGATGCGAGAGTTACAATTTCAGATATTTCTGTGAAATTAATATCTAATCCTTGAACTAAAATAGAATTTGCTCCTGTTCCATTTAAAATATCATTAACAGTATCTGAAGAAATAATACTCATTTTTTCTGGAGACTGTAAAAAAACTAGAACTCCCCCTTGACTTTGCAAATCTTCTTCTATAGTTCCTACAAGATCATTCTGAGCAAAAATATTTCCAGTCTTTTGCCCTCCAATATTTCCTTTAGCTGTTTCAATAAAATAATCTCTAGTTTTCTCAGCCAAATCTATAACTTGAGTATTTCCAATAACTTGTGCTGTAATTATAATAGATAATCCTACAAGAATAACTAAGACTGCTGCAAATCTTTTATGAATATTTGATTTATCTAACCCTTCAACCATCCAAACATTCCTCCTTGATTTTGAACTTGTGGTGATTTTGATCCAATTATTTCTGATATATTTGTATGACGTCTTATTGATCCTCTTTCTTCTCCTCTAAAGGCACGATTATATGTAGCATAAATCATTGATTCTATTTGAGCCATTAATAAACCATATTCTCTTAACTTCTCTTTTCTTTGTTCTTCCTTAATTTTTCCTAATTCATATTCAATTCTTTGTTCAATTTCTCCTAAGATTTCTTTTTTAATTTGTTCTTCATCTCCTTTTAATCCTGCAATTTCCAATGCAAATATCTTCATTTCTTTTTTTTCTTTTAATCTACTTTCTAAAATTTCTTTACATTCTTCAAAGGTTGGTTGACAGAAAAGAACTTGATATTTTAAAAGAACTAAATCATTTAATTCAGTAACAAATCTTAACATAATTCTATTAATTTGTTCTTCATTAAAATTAGAAAGAAGTGTATTTTTATTTACATAAAAGTTAATTGCTTGCATTATTCTATTAACTCCCCAATCCGTTAATGCTTTCTCTTTCTTATCTTTAATTGGCTTCCATTCCAAAGTTCCATCTATTTTAATTTCTAAAACATCTTGTTTTAATAAATGATGAGTCTTAGAAATAATCTCTTCAACATCAAGTTGAGTTTCAGCAAGATTTTTTTCTTGTTGTTGAACATAATATTGAGCTGCCGCTGATGCTTGAGCTTGTTGTCCTACAGCTCCTCCTATTTGTGCTTGCTGCATTGCAGCTTCATTTTCTTCTGGTGTCATTCCTTCTTGCATTTTAATTATTTAGTTATTACTTATTACTTATATCTATTAATTCCTTTTTTCTTCTCTTATCTCCTAAATCTACTAATTCAAAATTTCTATTTAATCTTCCTTTTGATGCAAATAACTTTCCTCCCTTAAACAACTTTCCTTTTACAATATCTTTTTCTTGGGATTTATTTGAAAAACTAAATGTTTTTTTCTTTCTTTCTGTTGGTATATGTGCTGGCATATTATCGTGACCTCCTTCTTGCTCTTTGAATTTCTAATACTTCTGAACCTGTTGATAATCTTAATCTAGGTTGCTCAATAAATAATGTTCCTCTCCTAGTTTGTCTTGTTGTAAATCCAGGTATTCTAATTGGACGAACTCCTGGAACTTTAAAGGTTGCTGCCAATGTTGTAGCTGCAGCTCTTGTTCCAATAGATACAGCTTCTCTTGCTGTTCTTCCAAATCCAATGATTCTAAATTGTCCTCTTCTTCTAAGAAAAACTGGAAAGGAAGGTCCTCTTATTCTTTCTTCTTCTCTCGATCTTAAGGGTGGAAAGATTATTGGCGTTCTTGGTGGTCGAATCCTAATAGGTATTCTTGGAGCAAAAATTCTTTGTGGTCGTGATGTAAAAAATCTTTGTAATTCAAAAGTTCTAACTCTTTGAATTGGAACTTGAGCTGGTATTTGAACTTGAATTTGTGGTTGTATTTGTATTTGAATTTGTCTAGTATCTTGTCTAGTTCTTGAAATTTGACGAGGAGTTATTACTTGAGATATTCTTTGTGTAGGAACAAATGCTTGACGAAGAGAAACTCTTTGTGTAGGAATTTCTACACTTCTAACTCTTTCTGTTATTCTAGGAAGAGCTGAAACTGTTTGAATTTGTTGTTGTGTTCTTTGCGCGGCTGTTAAAGCAGTTGCTCCAATAGTTACTGCAACTATATTTGTTACTGCTCTTGGAATAAGTGTTGTAGATATTCTAGTTGCTTCACGTACTGCTGAAGCCGATGCTTGTGCTGAAGCTAATGTTGCAGGAGTTGTTTGTATTGTAATTGCTCTTGGACCTACTCCTGGAATAAAAGTAGTAGGTGGTGGTGTTCCAAATCTTATTCTAAATAAACCAGTAGAAATAGTTCCTGGTCCTCTACTAGGAATAGATACTCCAATTTGTCCGAATAAACTTCCTACTCTTTCCCCAATACCTGCACTTCTAAATGTAATTCTTTCTCCAGCTCTTTGAAATATTCCTCTACCAGTACCAATAACTAATGCATCTCTTTGACGAATTCTTGTAAGTTCAGCAACTGTAAATTGTTCTCTTAATCTAGTCGATATTCTTCCTAAAGGACCAAGAACTCTTTGAAATATTCTTCCTCTAGTTCCTGAAATAGCTGTATCAATTCCTTGTCGTGATCCTATTACAACTGTGTCTGTTCTGATTCCACCCCTAACAGTTCTACCTGTACGAGTAGCCCTAAATAATGCGTCTGTTCTTGCAGCCCTAGTTCCTATTGCTTGAGTTACTCCTACAATTGTAACTCTTCCAACCTCACCAAGTTCTCTTGTAAGTTGTGTTGTAGTTGGTGTTGTTGGTCCTAAGAAAAATGTTGAAAGAGCAATGTCTTCAAATATTCTAGTTGAAACTGGCCTACTTATAATTCCGGTTCTTGTTCTTAATCTTTCTAATCTTTCTCCTGTTGGAATAATTCCAATTCTTTCTCCTGCAAAAGAAGTCAATTCGGTAAAAGCTCTTAACCCTCCACGAATAGATGGTCCTTCAGTTGGAGCTGCACTTCTATAAGCAAGTCCTAATCTTTCTCCAAGAGGTAAGTTTTGTCTTTCGGCAATTCTATCTAAGCGTTCTAGTCTAATTCTTTCTGCATCTGAAATTGGATCATCAAATGGAGAAGGAATACTAACAGCTGTTCGATCTATTATATCAAATCCTTCTTCTCCAAGAATTAAAGATTGAACTGTTCCAGTTCGTGGATCTCTAAATTGAAGTTGTGTTCCTGGCTGTTGAACAATAGCACTTCTTTCTCCTGTTTGAGGATCAACAACAATTCTTCCAACTTCTCTTCCACCTTGAAAAAATCTTTCTTCACCAGTTTGTGGATCGACAACTCTTAATGCTTGCTGAGTTACAGGAGTTTGTTGCTCTGGACCTATTTGTCCTCTAGCGGCAAATGCAGTTATTGTTTCTCCTCTTGTTTGTTCTAGTCCTGCCTCTCTTGCAATCTCTTCAGAAACTTCAACTCCTCCTGTTACTTCTTGAGCTTGTTGAACTGTAATCCCTGGATCGATTTGTGTTATTGTTCCTGCTCCACCCGATCTTCCACCAGTAGCTAATCCCCCTGCACCAACGACAGTAATTCCTCCTATTCTTTCTGTCTCTGCAGTACCAACATCAATAACAGTTACAGATGGTTGAGTTTCTGCTGCAACTTCAGTTGTTGTAGTTGATTCTCTTCTCCTAAATATTCTACTAAAAAATCTTGATGCTCTTGTGTGAGTCATCTTAAGGAATAATTATGCCTGGAAGTATTTTCGCAGGTAGATTTATAATAGTGATTGTTGGTTTATGAATTATCATATCAATTAAAGTAACAAAAACTAAGATCATCAAAAATATCCATATAATCTTTTTGTCCATTGTTACATTGTTACTTTTAAAATCTATTAACTATTTATAACTTTCGTATGTTTCTCCTAATCTGTAGTAATTTTTAAGTAATTATACTTCTTTAAATATAAAAAGAAAATAAAGAAATATGATGGAAGGCTGGAAGTATTACGAAGGAAAAAAGATATTTATTATTCTAAAAAATAAAAGACAATATACAGGAGTTGTTCTTGAAGTTGAAAATGATCCGAACTCACCAATAGTTTGGATTACAATTAAAGATAAATTTGATAATAGAATTTCTTTTGCTAATTCTGAAATTGAAATGATACAGGAGGAACAATAAATGCCTAAGTTTAATACTAATGAAGAATTTTATAATTGGAGTGAAGAGAAGAGAAATTTAAAAGTTCATACAGATTATTTTGGAGAAGAAGAGGAGAAAGATTATGGAGAATGAAGAAATTTGGGCAGACATCTCCGCGAAGAACTATAAAGAACTTGAGAAAAAATTTCCCTCTGTTGATGTAAATAAAATAATTGCTGGAAAGGTAAAATATTATAGAGAGAAACCTTTTCAAGAAAGAAATAAATCTATTTGGATTCCAGAAATAAAAGAATTTCTTGAATTAGTAAATGAAAGTTATAAAGAAGAAACAAAAATAAAGGAAGCATTTGGAATATTTGATTTAAAAAATCAAACAGAAATCTTTAATCAAGTACAACCATTCTTTTATGATAAATCTTCTTTATGGTGGTTATGGAACTCCGATGAAAGTTATTGGGAAGTCGTTGATGAAATAGATATTTTAAATATGATTAAAAATAAAACTAATCAAGATATAATTAGTTCAAAGAATAGAACTGAGATCTTAAATTCTCTAAAGCAATTAGGAAGAGAAAAGATTCCAAAAGATATAAAGAAAACTTGGATTCAATTTAAAGAAATAATTTATGATATAGAAAGTGGAGAAAAATTTAAAGCAACCTCAGAATATTTTGTAACAAATCCTATTCCTTGGAAGATAAGTGGAGATCCAAATACTCCTATAATAGATAAAATCTTTGTAGAATGGGTTGGAGAAAAAAATAAAGAAAAACTTTATCAGATTATTGCATATTCTTTATTACCTGATTATCCTATTCATAGAATATTTTGTTTTGTTGGTGGTGGATTAAATGGAAAAAGTAAATTTTTAGAATTATTAAGAAAATTAATTGGTAAGAAAAATGTTACTGCAACAGAATTAGATTATTTAACTAATTCAAGATTTGAAATGGCAAAGTTATATAAGAAATTAGTTTGTATTATGGGTGAAACAAATCATAAAGAAATATCAAGAACTTCAACCTTAAAGAAATTAAGTGGAGGAGATTTAATAGGATTTGAATATAAGAATAAGAATCCTTTTGAAGCAAATAACTATGCAAAGATTATTATTGCAACAAATTCATTACCTATTACTCTTGATAAGACAATGGGTTGGTATAGAAGATGGGATATAACTGAATTTATTAATGAATTTACAGAAGAAGAAGATATTTTAAAGAAAATTCCAGATAAAGAATATGAAAATCTTGCCACTAAATGTTTAATTAAATTAAATACAATATTAGAAACAAGAAAGTTTCATAATGAAGGATCAATTCAAGAAAGAATGGAAAGATATGAAGAAAAATCAAATCCTATTATGAAATTTATAAAAGAAAATTATCAAAAAGATTCAGAGGGATATATTTTATTTAGAGAATTTAAAGAATCACTTGATATTTTTCTTGAATCAAATAAATATAGAACTTTATCCTCCCCTGCAATTTCAAAACAATTAAGAAATGAAGGATTTGAAGTAAGATTAAAAACTATTGAAGGAGTAAATGGAAGTTTCATACTTGGCTTAAAATTAGGAGAAGAATTAATCAAATTAACGTAATTAACTAGTTCCTATACAGATTATACGTAAGGAAGTAAGTGGGTTTTAGCTAATTACGTTAACTACGTTAATTCTCAAAGTAAAACTGACGTAAAAAAACAAGAAAACGACACTAAAATGGAAGAAAATATAAAAAACGACATAAAACAACTAGATTTATTTAATAATCCAGTTAAATCTGATTGGGAAAAAGAATGGGAAGATATGCCAGAATTTATACAGAATAAATTAAAAACTCATCAACAAATCATTATTAATTTTAAGAAAGAAGAAAATGTAAAAGAGTTTGCGAGATTAATAAAACAAAACTTAACAAACAAAACAAGATCTATCTGGTTCCCAGAAGAAAGAAATAAAACACCATCCTTATTTGGATATCTTAATAAAGATGAATCCTAAATATCCAATTTATGTAATCTCAAAGGGAAGATGGGAAAGCAGATTGACAAGTAAAGCATTAGAGAAGATGAAAGTTCCTTATAAAATAGTAATTGAATCACAAGAGTATGATAATTATGTAAGAGTTATTGATAAATCAAAAATACTTGTTCTTCCTTTTAGTAATCTAGGGCAAGGTTCAATTCCTGTAAGAAATTGGGTATGGGAACATTCAATGAAAGCAGGACATAAAAGACATTGGGTTGTTGATGATAATATATCTAGTTTTATGAGATTAAATAAAAATACAAAGATTAGAGTTTATACTGGAACTTTCTTTAGATGTATTGAAGATTTTGTTGATAGATATGAGAATGTTGCAATAGCAGGACCACATTATCAATGGTTTATTTCACAAAGAGAAAGAAAGGATCCATATTTATTAAACAGTAGAGTTTATTCCTGTATTTTAATTGATAACTCTTTAAATTTTCGTTGGAGAGGAAAATATAATGAAGATACTGATATTTCTTTAAGGGTTTTAAAGGCAGGTTATTGCACAATGCTTTTTCATATTTTTTTACAAGATAAAATTACAACTATGATAATGAAAGGAGGAAATACTGAAGAGATTTACGGAGGAGAAGATAAAAGATTAAAGTTTGCTCAGTCTTTACAGAAACAACATCCAGATGTTGTAAAGATTGTTCAAAGATATGGTCGGTGGCATCATGAAGTAGATTATACTCCATTTGAAAAGAACAAGTTAATTAAAAAGAAAGATTTAATTATTAAGAAAGGAATAAATAATTATGGAATGGAATTGGTTAAATTAAAATGACTAAGAATAAAATAAAAAACTGCCCTGAATGTGGAAGTTTAGATATAGGACTTTTTAATCATAGAACTTATCAGTGTGAAGATTGTTGGGTAGTTTTTGATAAAGAAAGTAATATAATATTAAGAAAATGAAAGATAAATTTATATTAGATGCGTGTTGTGGAGGAAAGCACTTTTGGTTAAATAAAAAACATCCAAATACAATTTATATTGATATTAGAAAAGAGAAGAAAGGATATATTAAAGAGAGATTAAGGTGGGAATGTAAGCCAGATATGATTGCAGACTTTAGAAATCTTCCATTTAAAGATAAGACATTTAAATTAATTGTTTGGGATCCTCCACACTTAAAAGGATTAAAAAAATCAGGATATATGACAAAGAAATATGGTATTTTAAATCCACAAACATGGAAAAATGATTTATCTAAAGGTTTTAGAGAATTATGGAGATGTCTTGATGATTATGGAGTTTTAACATTTAAATTTAATAATTTTAGTTTCCCATTTAAAAAAGTATTATCTTTATTTCCTATTAAAGCTCTTTATGGAACTACAACTATTCAAAAAGAAAAAAGTGAAACAAGATGGTTTACTTTTATAAAAATACCTAAAGAAGAATTACAACAAATAATAAAATGATAGGAAAAATATTTGCTTTCATTGCAGGTTTCCTTGCGGGAACTTTATTTGGAGCAACAATAGTAAGAATAATCTTTGAAAAGATTATAGGATAATAAAAAAATGAAAGAAGATGACTTTGAAGTATTAGAGCCGAAAGAATATACTGGAAAGAAAGATGAATCTTATTCACATCCAGCATTATTAATGAATGTTTTAAAAAAAGCAGTGGAAAATGGTTCAAAAGAAATGAGAGAAGGATATTGGAATACAAAATTTGATAGATTAGGTAATGCACATCGAGTTTGGATTCCAGATTCAAGAAAAGAGTTTATTGAAACTATTGAATCACTTAAAATGATTCAAGAAAGAGATTTTGATACAGATGTAAGAGAAAGAATAAAGAAAATTAAAGAAGATCTAAAGAAAAAGTATGAAGACTATTGTGATTTAGAAAAAAAAGGATGGGAGACTGCTCCAATTCAATTAAAGAATGAATGGAATAGGAAAGGTGACTTTCATCGTGAAGGAATGTTATCCAAATCACTTCCTTATGTTTTTGAATATATTGAAGATCAAGTAAAAGTAGCAAGAGAAATTGTTTCAATTATTCAACACTCAATTTCAAGGAGAGGAGATTATCAAGAGGAGATATACGAAGCATAAAATGGCATTAATTCAAAGAAAAACAAAGAAAGAAGGAGAGATTTTTAATAAATGGTTGTATAGTCGATTGATAAGACAGA
>SDBV01003241.1_pt1 | contig 24165 bp, 21 predicted proteins | sample 2277081 | NCBI WGS metagenome assembly SDBV01 (sample SAMN10402039, study PRJNA504765) | marine sediment metagenome | isolation source: marine sediment core GS10_PC15, 223 cmbsf | place: Arctic Ocean: Southern Knipovich Ridge | collected 2010 | reverse complement strand
CAAGCCCGTTAAAAAAGGATTCCTTTACAGCTTCAGCGTAGGTGCAGTCGCGTTTGACGCCAAAGTGAGGACGTTCTTCAAGGGACTGCGATTTCGCAAGGTAGAAGGTCAGCCTAAGCCCGTTAAAGGTCAGCCTAAGCCCGTTAAAGGTCAGCCTAAGCCAGTCAAAAAAGGTTTCTTATATAGCTTCAGCGTAGGTGCAGTCGCGTTTGACGCCAAAGCTAGAGCGTTCTTCAAAGGGCTGCGATACTCGAACGCGATCGTCTACAACCTTACCGGCATAGCGATCGGGTTCGCGATACTGATCGCCGGGGCGGTAACCCCGGAGGCAGGAAGCAGTGGGCAGTCGAAGGCTGGCGCCAACCAGTCGGGTAGCGCTGCCGGCGAGACAAACGATGTAGATGAGCTGCGCGCGTTGCTAGGAACAGGAGGGTCTGAGGAGAAATCAGATACCGAAGAGCTGCGTTCACTTTTAGGTACGGACAGCGCAGATGGTGAAGCGAGTTCATCGAGTTCCGGATCAGCGTCCGGCTCGAGTACCGGTGCCGGCTCCAGCTCCGCACCCGATCCCGGCTCATCCAGCTCAGGCTCCAGTTCAGGTTTTGATTCAGACTTCCCTTCATCTGGCAGTGGAGAGTCATTTGGTAGTACACCTTCTCCACCGGCTACATCATCGCCCACCCCGACTCCGGTGACACCCAGCCCGGTACCCTCGACACCCTCGACACCGACACCGGCTGACAGCGTTCCTGGCGGAACCTCATCTGGTAGTGGAACCCCAACTCCTGCCGAGCCTGGTCCAGACCCTGAGGTCGTTGTCCTAAATACCGCAAAGAGCGGAACCGGTTCTATTCAAGAGGTTGGAGCGGTGTCCGGAAAAAGCGCAGGATCATCGGCGGAAGTTGGCAAAGACCCGTCAGATGTAGCGTTCTCACGCAAGGGGTCGAAGGCATACGTGGTTAACACGGGGTCAGACACGGTCTCTGTTGTGCGGTTGTCTTCTGGAAAGGTTATTAACACGATCGATATTGGGAAGGGACCGACGAGCATCTCTCTGGCGCCGAACGGGAAACGACTCTTGGTTAGCAACTCAGAGGCAAGCACCGTTACGTTGCTGAACCCGACCGGTGGCTCGAAGGGGCTCGGGTCGAACATGGCGACGATCGACGTTGGGGCCTCACCGACCGGGGCGTTCATCGTTGACAAGACCAAGGCTTATGTGGCGCTTGCCGATTCAAGCGAGTTGGCGGTTGTAGATATCAAAACCAAGGCAAAGGTCGGCCAGATTACAGTCGGCTCATCACCTGCGACCGTTCTGGGCAAGGACTCCCTGGCATACGTGACAAATAGGGACTCTGGATCGGTCACGATCATTAACTCAGACGACAATACGGTTGCAAAAACGATCAAGGTCGGTAAGAAACCGACGGCAGCAGCACTTTCAAAAAGTGGCAATCGTCTCTACGTGGTCAACGAGGGCTCACGTTCGATCTCCGTTATTAACACGAAGACCAAAAAGGTCATATCCACGTTCCGCTGGACGAACAAGAGGATGAAGGCAGCAGGTGCCGGCAGCCTGAAGAAGGTAAGCCTGAGGGGTATCTCTTTCGATAAAAGTACCAGCGCTGTCTTCGTTACAGATATCGCCAACAAGCGACTTTGGATGGTCAACCCGGTGAAGAAGAAGATTCTCGATAAACCGGCATCGATTGGGGAGAACCCAGTTGTCGCAAAGTTCCTCCCCAGATCGAAAAAGTAACCGACCGGTTATTTTATTCCCGGCTTAGTCCGGTAGCTCGCCGCTTACCTCTTCACAGTCCGAGCCGACCACATCAAGCGAGTCCTTCATGAGTATGTCGTTGCCACCACCTCTGACCTCCATGTCTTTATAAACATCTGAATCCTTTCATATGCATTCGGTGCAATCCTTTGCAAGCCGACCACAACGTACAACCGTTGAGGTTGTTAAAGGTTCGACTTTTGTAGAAAAGAAACGGCTACAGCCGGTGCTTCGACTGTAGCCGTAAAAACCGGGTCTCTCCCCAGTGTGTTTTCTTGCATTAGGTGCAGCGACCTCCGACCTCCATGTCGAGCTCACCATCTGCTTGCCTTCAATGACCTAGTGAGGTTATCTCGCCCACCGATCACAAGGCACAACCATAAGAAGGTAGCAAGGTTTAGTTCCGGTTTCTATAAAACTTGGAAGTGGCTCATCTGACAGCCTTACTATCGCCGATTAGCAATAGACTGGCGACAGACACATGGGCTACTGGCACACACACCCGAATGAGCACCCGAATAGGTGGGGAGCGCTTGCGGCAGTCAGCCTTGCACTTTTTGCGATAGCGGTAAGTACCACAGGGATAGCGGACGTGCTTACCGACATGGGCGACGACCTGAATATGGGAACCTCCGCACAGGCCTGGATTATGAACATCTACATGCTGATGGTTGCTGCGTTCATCGTCGCGGGCGGTCAGCTTGGGGACATTTTTGGTCGGCGAGCTCTCTTTATGACCGGAATAGTGGTCTTCATGGCAGGATCGGTACTGATTGCGACGGCAGATGCGACTTCGACCGTGATTGTCGGTAGAGCAGTGCAGGGCTTGGGTGCTGCCACCGTTGTGCCCGCGACTCTTTCCATTATCGACGTCTCCTTCTCGCGCAAGCAGCGCGCGATGGCTATCGGGATTTGGGGCGCCATTGCCGGGGCTGGCTTTGCATTGGGACCGGTCATCGGGGGTCTTCTAACTCACCTGGGCAGCTGGCACTGGCTTTTCTGGTTCAACATTCCCTTTGGATTGCTCGCGTTGGCAATTTCGCTCGTGTCGATCAGCGAGTCGCGTGACGAGGGCCGTTCCCGGACAGTCGATTTTGCAGGCATGCTGATTATGGCCGTCGCAATGTTTGCCATTATTTTGGCACTGGATAGGGGAGAAGTCTGGGGCTGGGGATCTGTACAGGCGCTCGGCCTAATAATCGGCGCGGCTGTATTGGTAGCGGTTTTCATATTCGTGGAGTTGCGGCTACAGAATCCCATGGTGCACTTCGAGCTGTTTAGATCACAAGCATTCATCGCGGGAAACGTTGGGACTTTTACCCTCACCTGGGGACTTATCACCACCCTTTTCTTTGTTGCCAATTACTTTCAGAACTTTTTATTGATGGACTACACAGCTCTTCAAGCCGGAGTTGCGCTGCTGCCGTTTGGTGCAGCCATGTTCGTCATCTCTCTGGCTAGTGGCAAGATAATCAGGTTGTTTGGACTTCAATGGATGATGGGCCTGGGCTTGCTGCTGATGGCAGTGGGCTTTTTTCTTATGGCGAGCATCTCGCCTGGCTCAGACTATTCAGCCTTTTTACCGTCGTTGATAATTGTTGGAGTAGGGTTGGGACTTACGTTTGGTCCCTTCTCAGCTGTTGCAGTTGCATCCGTAAGAGAAGGCAAGGTTGGAGAGGCTTCAGGCCTTGTCAACATGAGTCGATACATTGGCGCAGCGTTCGGGGTTGCCGTTGGCACCGTTGCGTACAACTCGGCAGCGCTGGATAGGTTGAGCGATGTGATCGGCAGGCTCGGCATCAATGTCGATGCCGGCAAGGAGTTGGACCAGCTCGTAGCAGGCAACGATGCGATTGCCAAAGCAGAGATTGACAAGCTCGGGCCGGCTAAACAAGTGTTTGTCGAAGGGGCGGGTCAGGCGATAACAAACGGCTTCAGTGCCGCGATGTTTACCAGTGCGATCGTGTGTGCAATTGGCGCTTTGATCTGCGCGGCCCTGCTTTCAAAAAAGCATCGCACCGAAATACCGCCGGCCGAGCCTGAGGCGATCAACGAGCAGACGTAAAGTTACTTATGGGTTACTGGCACGCGCATCCAAAATCGCATCCAAATAAATGGGGAGCCCTTACCGCGATCGGTTTTATTCTCTTTGCGATCGCGGTGAGCGCTACCGGGATCATGGACGTGCTTACCGACATGGGGAACGACCTGCACATGGGCGTCTCCGAACAGACCTGGGTAGTGAATACTTACCTGCTTGTCGTTGCGGCTGTTGTCGTTGCTGGTGGTCAGTTTGGCGACGTCTTCGGCCGTCGGCTGATGTTTGCAGTGGGGGTCACGACATTCATGGCGGGGTCGATTGTGATCGCAACCGCTGATGTGTCAACTACGGTGATTATCGGCCGGGCGTTGCAGGGATTAGGGGCAGCTGCCGTGATGCCGGCAACACTTTCAATTATCGATGTTGCCTTTCCTCCCGAGCAGCGCTCAACTGCGATGGGTGTTTGGGGTGGGATTGTCGGCATCGGTTTTGCATTGGGGGTGTTGATCGGCGGATTTCTAACGCATATCGGTAGCTGGCACTGGCTTTTCTGGTTCAACGTTCCGCTCTGTTTGGCCGCACTGGCCATGACTTTTTGGGCGATCAGCGAGTCACGCGATGAATCACGCTCCCGGGTAGTCGATGTCGCCGGACTGGTGATCATGGCGGCTGCGATGTTCTCGGTCGTGCTTGGCCTTGATCAGGGAGAGAGTTGGGGATGGGGTTCTATGGCGGTTATCGGGCTGCTTGTCGGTTCGGCTGCACTATTCGCCACTTTTGTATTTGTTGAGTCGAGGTTGAAGAATCCTATGGTGCACCTCGATCTCTTCAGATCGCGAGCATTTATCGCGGGTAATGTAGGTACTTTTTTTATCACCTGGGCGCTTATTTCGGTCATTTTATTCGTGGCCAGCTACCTACAGAACTTTCTACTTTTAGACTACAGCGCGCTAAAAGCCGGTGTCGCGATCATGCCCATGGGTTTCGCGATGTTTACCCTGTCAATGTTTAGCGGCAGAGTGATCAGATGGATAGGCGCTCCCCTGGCGCTGACGCTGGGCATGCTAGTTGTGGCGGTCGGGTTTTACCTTTTATCGCTGGTATCGCTGGACTCGGACTATTCTGACTTTTGGATACCAATGATCTTGGTCGGAGCGGGATTTGGGATGACGTTTGGGCCTTTTAGCGCGATAGCTGTGGCTTCAGCCGAGGCGAGCAGGGTGGGGGAGGCTTCCGGCATCGTCAACATGAGTCGTTATCTCGGCGGCGCGCTCGGGATTGTCATCTGTACCGCCCTCTATGACACGGCAGCTTTGGACAAGTTGAACGAGGTGATAGGCAGGCTCGGGCTGAACTTCAGCGCAAGAGAGAAGCTGGATCAACTAGCTACCGGGAACGATTCCGTTGTTCGAGCAGAGATTGACAAGCTCGGGTCCGCAAAACAGACGTTCATAGACGGAGCTGGGCAGGCGATAACCGACGGCTTTGTTGTGGCAATGCTTACAGCGGCGATTGTATGCACGGTAGGTGCCGCTATCTGCTTTGCCCTGCTCTCGAAAAAGTATCCCACCGAAATTCCACCTGCAGAGGTGAGAGATAAGGAAGCATTGGAAGAGGCGTAGCTACTTTCGCGAGACCTTTTCACAACCGCGCACGGTGTCTTTGCGGTCAACGATTGCCCGGTCTTTACTGCCTGCACCGCAGTTGACGTAGTCAGCCCCGTTGTAGACGGCGCGCAAGATGTCGTTGCCGGACCCACCGTATAAGCGGTCGTTGCCGATGCCGCCGTTCAGCTTGTCTGCGCCCGATCCGCCCGATAGATAGTCGCGGCCACGACCGCCTTCGATCTCGTCGTTGCCGGTCTCTCCGTACATACTGTCGTTACCTTTGCGGCCGAAGATGCGGTCGTTTCCTCCGCCACCGCGCAGTAGATCGTTTCCACCTGCGCCCTCGAGATCGTCGTTTCCTCCCCAGCCGAGACAGGTGTCGTCACCTTCGGTGCCGAGTAGTGTCTCTGGGCCGTCGGTCCCGCCCTCATAACACGAATAGCTGATGATGCTCGGCTCAACCAAGACCTCTTCACAGTTGAATACCCGGTAGTCGCGCTCACTCTGCAGGTTTGTGTAGACAGTGTCATAGCCGGAGCCACAGTCGACCGTGTCTGGGGCCGACCCGCCGTAGATGACATCGTCACCGGGACCGCCCTTGATGTTGTCAACGCCACGGCCACCTTTAATAAAGTCGTTGCCCGAACCGCCGGAGATATAGTCGTCGCCGAAGCGCTCCTCGACTATTACATCGTTGCCCGACCCTCCATACAGCCGGTCACTGCCGTCGTAGCCGTCGATCCGATCGGCGCCATTCCCGCCGTAGACTTTGTCGTTGCCGGTACCGCCAACCAGGCGATCGACTCCACCCTTTCCGTACAGCCGGTCATTTCCGGCCAAGCCGTATAGACGGTCGCTGGATGAGGTTCCGTTAATGCGCTCGGCCTTGTCGCTTCCGTAGCGAATTGCTGCCTGGGCAAGTCCCGGTAGCAACAGGATCGAAACCAGTGCAACGACTAAAGCTGCGCTCTTGAATTTGATCTGTATTAAAAAACGATTCATTGTTTAACCAACGTATTTCAGTCAACACTTGTTATCGCCTCACGTAGCGCTTTGATATGCGCTTCGTATCGAACGCTTCATGGGGATCTGGGCATCGATCTATATATGTGTTATCGGCAGAAACGCGCGTCAACGATGTAGAACGGTTGTTTAGGATCTATGGATGGAGGTACTCCATAATATCGCCGCTGCAAATTCGACTCCGGTTGGTGATAGATTGAACACAGACAGGGAGATGGAGAAGAGGAAACGATTAGACAAGAAGGTGCTTGTCGTGGACGACGAGCCCTCTATTATCGAAGTGACCCGGGCCTACCTTGAGCGCGAGGGGTTCGACGTCTTCACAGCCACTCGTGGAAAAGAGGGGCTGGAGCTTGCCGAAAGCCACCGCCCGGATCTGGTTGTCCTCGACCTGATACTGCCGGATATAAGTGGCGAAGATGTGTGTCGAGAGATTCGCAGCCGATCCGACATGCCGATATTGATGCTTACCGCAAAGTCGAGCGAGCATGACCGCATAGCCGGGCTCGAGCTTGGAGCTGATGATTATCTGATCAAGCCCTTCAGCCCGCGGGAGCTTGTCGCCAGGGTGCATGTAATTCTACGAAGGTCCGGCGGCGATCAGGTCCCGCTGGTCAAGGAACTCTTGTTTGACGGCGGCGACATCAGAATTGACACCGTCAGTCATGAGGTGTTCGTAAGGGGCGAGAAGGTGAGTCTGACGCCAAGCGAGTACCGGTTGCTGGTGGCGCTGGCGCAGTATCCGCAGCGCGTTTACTCGCGCTTTGAGTTGATCAACCGCATCCAGGGCCACGACTTTGAAGGCTACGAGCGCACGATCGATGCCCACGTCAAGAATCTGCGCAAGAAGATCGAGGAAGATCCCCGCGAACCCCTATATATAAAGACAATCCACGGCGTCGGTTACCGCCTCGGGGTGGCGCGCTCACACTGACAAGCGGAACTCCCCTCAGAAGTTTTTAAGAAACTCGGTCTTCTTTTCACAAAACCTTCACAGGCAAGCGCGATGCTTCGTATGAGGTGAATCTGTTATGAAAAGCTCAGGATCCGAATCACAAGCCGGAGACCGAGAATCGCAGAAGTTTGACCCAACGCTATGGGGCCTCGTCTGCGCGGGAGCCCTGGCGGTGGGAATGGTTGCACTGTTGGGCGTGGTGGGAAAGGGCGAGCTGCGCGAAAGCAAAGCACCCAGTAAGGGCGCGCACCTCGAGCTTGCCTCCGGGAAAGCACCGGTGTTCAGTGTCGTCGATGCGCGGACCGGGAAGACGGTGACAAACAGGGACTTCAACGACAAGAAGATGCTGCTCTTTTTCTCCGAAGGTGCATCGCATTATGACTGCATGCATCAGGTCACTGCGATAGAACGAAAGGCCAAGGAGCTGAAAAGGCGCAACATTACGCTTGTCAGCATAAGTGTCGACTCGGAGCATGCGCTCAAACGGGCCGCCGATGATTACAACATCAAAAACACGCCCTTGCTGGCCGACAGTGCTCGTACGATGTCTACTGACTTTGACATGTTGGGCAAGGGGGGTGTGGGTTACGACAGCCAGGACGGTCATGCATTCATGCTGGTTGACGCTGATGGCGAAATACTGTGGGAGAAGGCATATCTGGAGATGTTCGTCGAGCCGGACAATCTCTTCGAAGATATACCAAGGGTTTGAAGTGGGTCGCCGGCCTATGGCAGCCCGACCTCTTTAGAGTGCGGTGAAGGTTGTGCGCCGACTCGGACTACTGCCCAGGCTCGCCATTGCACTGGCGGCGATTGCTGTCTTTTCCGTTGGAATTTCGGCTCTGCTTTCGAATTTGCGGCTGGAGAGCAGGCTTACCGATGCTGCCCGGCAGCGTCTTACGGTGGCAGCCGAACACAGTGCAGAACTTGCAGCCAGCCACTACGGCGAGCACCAACGCTGGGACCGGCACGAAGTGCACGATCTTCGCCACGTTGCACAGGCGGGCAATTTTGCCGTAGCAGTGTACGGCCGCGACGGGAAACCGTTACCGGGCTCGAATATTAAAACGTTGAGGCGCGCAAAAGATCAGGTGAGCGTACCCGTGGTCGTGGGCGGGCGTAAGGTCGGAACTGTTGCGTTTGCTCCCCGGAACGGGGAGCTTCTGACGGCGACCGATCGAGATCTGCGCGCAAGCTTGGATAGGTTGCACCTGTTTGCTGCCGCCCTGGCGGCGGGGCTTGGCCTGGTGGTTGGCATAATCATCGCCATTCCGCTGGCAAGACCGCTCAAGCGCCTGACAAGTGACGCTCTGCGGATGGCGAAAGGCGATCTCTCGGCGCCCATGAAGCACGGCGGTGGGACAGAGATCGAGCAGCTGGGTAGCGCTCTCGGGCAGCTCGCGGACACACTGAAGCAGCAGGAGGCCCTTCGCAAACAGAGCGTCGGCGATATAGCGCACGAGTTGCGCACCCCGCTGGCGGGCATCGTCTCGCGGATCGAAGCCGCGCAGGACGGAGTCCTTGCGGACGAGCAAAGCAACCTGCAGGCGCTGCACACCGAGGCTTGGCGGTTCGCGAGCCGGATCGACGATCTTGAAAGGCTTGCCGAGGCCGATCAGCCCGAGCTGTTCGTCGTCAAGGCTCCGGTTGATCTGGCCGAAGTTGCGCGCAGCAGAGCCGATACCTACGGGGATTTCTTTCGCGCCAAGGGTGTCTCGTTCCACCGGGAGCTCACTTCCGTGTACGTTCAGGGGGATGAACGACGGCTGGATCAGATAGTCGACAACCTGCTGTCAAATGCGCTGCGTTATACCGAGTCGGGGGGTAGCGTGACCATCCGCGTGGGGGTTGAAGATGGTTGCGCCGTGCTCGGGGTTGACGACACCGGAATTGGCATCGCACGTGAAGAACTTGGCAGTATATTCGAGCGATTCCGGAGAGGTGAAGGGGCCAGAGTGCTTGCAACCGATGGCGCCGGCATAGGTCTCGCGGTCGTAGACGAGCTGGTCCTTGTACATGGCGGCCGCATAGAGGTAGACAGCGAGCTGGGCAGGGGGTCGTGTTTCCGCGTGACACTGCCAATCAGCGATCGGCAAGAGAGTAAGATACGGAGCGCTGGCAGGTAGCTGCGGTGGCCGCGGCAGATCGTCGGGTCGAGCTTTTTGACGGCGGGAGAATGAAGGGAGCGCTGGATGGAAGCCAGCGGAACATTTGATAGCAAGGTAGTCAGTACCTTCGGCAAGCGAGCTGCCAGCTATGACCAGGCGATGAAGCTCTACTATCTGATCGGTTACAGATACTGCGCATACAGAAAACACGCGGTAAGAGCGTTGGATCTCAAACCAGGCCAAACTGTTGTCGAGATCGGGTGTGGAACGGGAATCAACTTTTCTTTGTTACGGGAAGCGATCGGGCCCTCGGGGAAGATAATCGGCGTAGATCGAACTGAATCGATGCTCGCTGAAGCCAAGAAAAAGGTAGATGCGGAAGGCTGGTCGAACGTCGAGCTAGTTCAGTGCGATGCCGTCGAGTACGAGTTTCCAGAAAACTTAGACGGGGTCCTCTCGACCTATGCGCTCTCCTACATCCCTGGGTTTGAGGTGATCGTCCGAAACGGGTGCAAGGCGCTTGCACCGGGCAAGCGAATATCGATCATGGATCTGAGGTCACCGACCACACCCGTGATATCGAAGATCGTCTCGTTTCTGCTTGTTCTCCTTCTCAAGCCTTATGGTGTGACCGATGACTACGTTGCACGACATCGCGCACAGCAGATAGAGAAAATTATGCACGAACAACTTGAAAACACCACCATGCGTGAGTGGTATCTAGGCACTACGTATGTAGTTTCTGCAGAGCGAGCCGAGACCTGATCGATTGATAGGCTCTTTATCTATGAGCCAAGTCGAAACAACTGAGTTAAGACGAACACCGCTTTTACAAGCACATCGCGAGGCAGGCGCAAAGCTCGTGCCGTTTGCAGGTTGGGAGATGCCTGTTGAATACGATGGGCTAAAGGCCGAGCACCTGTCGGTAAGAAAAGCAGCAGGGATCTTTGACGTCTCTCATATGGGAGAGCTCGAGATCAAGGGACCGAACGCGTTCGAGTTCCTGCAGGCGCATCTGAGCAACGATCTGTCGAAGCTTAACGAGTGGGGTGCTCAGTACGCTGTGATGTGCAGTGCAGACGGTGGCGTGATCGACGATCTGATCACATACAGGCTTCCTGGCGAGGGAGACGGACAGGAGTTCTTGAGCGTCGTCAATGCGGCAAACACGGAAGCAGATTACAGCTGGCTTAAAGAGCAGGCTGAATCGTGGGATGGGGTAGAGGTAAGCGACGTATCTGACAGTTACGCGATGATCGCTTTGCAGGGGCCGGAGGCGTTTTCGATCCTGGAACCTTTGTGGAACGATGGAAACCCCGATGAGTTGGGAAGGTTTAAGGCAAAGCGCGCTCAGGTTGCGGGCGTCGATGTGCTTGTGTGTCGCACCGGGTACACCGGCGAGGACGGAGTAGAGTTTCTGCTTGCGCCCGACGGGGCCGAGCGTCTCTGGAGTGCGCTTGTTGAAGCAGGTGCCAAGCCGATCGGCCTAGGCGCTCGCGACACACTGCGACTGGAGGTCTGCTATCCGCTCTACGGAAACGAGCTCACAACTGAAAGGACCCCGATAGAGGCGGGGCTTGACTGGTGCTGCGCACTCGATACGGATTTCGTAGGTGTTGAGGTAATGCGGGCCATCTACGAGGAAGGCCCGAAGGAGGTCTTAGTCGCATTCGAGCTCGACGAGCGTGGAGTTCCCCGTGCAGGCTGTAGCGTCTTGCGTGAGGGGGAAAAGATCGGTGACGTCACCAGTGGTACCTTCTCACCAAGTCTCGAGAAGGGGATAGGTTTGGCATACGTTTCAAGCGAGTTGGCGGATCCGGATACGGAGATCGATATCGATATTCGCGGTAAAGTCAGACCCGCACACGTTGTGCCGAAACCTCTCTACAAGAGGTCGTAAACGAAGCAAAAGGAGCAAAATGGCTGAAGAAAGCTATCCCGAAGACCTTATCTATCACGCCGAGCACGATTGGGTGAGGATCAACGACGACACAGTGACCTTCGGAATAACCTGGTATGCACAGGACGCGCTGGGTGAGGTAGTTTTCTACGATCCACCGGAGAACGGGACCACGGTCACAGCGAATGAGTCCTACTCAGAAGTTGAATCGGTCAAGGCGGTCTCTGACGTGGTCGCACCGCTCACTGGCGAAGTTGTAGCGGTAAACGAGCAACTTGTCGACAGCCCCGAGCTGATCAATGAAGATCCCTACGGTGAGGGCTGGTTGGTGAAGGTCGACTTAAACGACGCATCGGAGAAAGAGAATTTGATGGACTCCGCGGCTTACAAAAATCACCTCGAGGACGCAGACTAGGGTTGTGGCTCTAAAATAGTTCCCTTCAAGTGAGCCGTTATACACCGAAATCCGATATCGAACGCGAGTCGATGCTGAAAATGATCGGCGTTGCATCGATCGATGAGCTGTTTGAGGACATCCCTGAGGGTGTACGTCAGGCCGAAGCGATAGATCTGCCGGACGGTTTGCCGGAGCACGACGTAATAAAACGTATGACCGAACTTGCCGCAAAAAACACCCACACAGACGAGGAAGTCACATTCGTTGGAGCAGGAATGTATGACCACTACGTGCCGGCGTGCGTCGGTGCGATCACCTCGAGGTCGGAGTTTCTAACCTCGTACACCCCATACCAGCCGGAGTTCTCGCAAGGGACCCTGCAGGCGATATTTGAGTTCCAGACAGCTATCTCCGAGCTTGTGGGGCTTCCAGTGGCCAACGCCTCGCTCTACGACGGACCGACCTCGGCGGTGGAGGCGGCATACATGGCCAAAGTCGAGAAAAAGCGCAAAAAGCTTGTCGTCTCAAGGGGACTACATCCCCACACGCGTGAGATTTTAGAAACATACTCGAAGGGGTTCGGAACGGAGGTTGTAGAAGCATCGCTAGACGACGGCGTGACGTCTGCATCCGAGCTTGCAGCGCTGGTCGATGACGAAACGGCAGCAGTCTTTTTGCAACAGCCAAACTTCCTAGGGGCGATCGAGGATCTGGGTCAACTTGCTGAAGTCGCAAAATCGACTGGAGCGCTATCAGTATGTGTCTGTGACCCATTGACATTGGGCGTTCTTGCTCCACCGGGAAAGTTTGGTGTGGATGTCGCCTGTGGTGAGGGGCAGTCCCTTGGCAACAGCCTCTCGTTCGGTGGCCCATCGTTCGGGTTCTTTGCAGCTTCGGAGGCTCACATGCGACGCATGCCCGGCCGGATCTCTGGCGAGACGACCGATGTCGATGGGCGTCGAGGATTTGTGCTGACGTTACAGACGCGGGAGCAGCATATCCGTCGCGAAAAGGCGACATCCAACATCTGCACAAATCAGGCGTTGAACGCTCTGGCCGGGATCGTATATCTCTCATGGCTCGGCAGGCATGGAATAGTCGAGCTGGGTGAGCTGATGTTGCAACGGACCGCTTATGCGCGAGACCTCTTGAGCCAGATCGATGGCGTCGAGTTACTTCACGAGGCACCGGTGGTTAGGGAGTTCGCGGTGAAGCTGGATGCGCCAGTGGAGGCGGTCGTTGAACGCTGTCACGAAAAGGGAATCGCTGCCGGCTATCCATTGGGTCGAACATACCCGGAATATGAAGATGGCCTACTGATTGCGATCACCGAAAAACGCTCAAAAGAAGAGATTGACATGCTTGCAGAGGTCTTGGGCAAGGTAGTCGCCGATGAGCGCCAAGCGGCAGAGGCGGTAAAGGCATGAAGTTGGAACAGACCCCCGCACAGGCCGATCGAGCCGAGACAATATATGAGAAAAGCAACCCCGGTTGCTACGCAGCTACGCTGCCCAAGATCGACGTTCCACAAAAAAAGGGCCTGATCCCAGAAGGGCTTGCTCGGGACGAGTCGCCTCGGTTGCCAGAGATCTCTGAGCCTGAGCTGGTGCGCCATTACACATTGCTCTCGACACGTAACTTCGGGGTTGACAGTGGCTTCTACCCACTCGGCTCGTGCACGATGAAATACAACCCAAAGATAAATGAACAGGCCGCTGCGTTACCTGGCTTTGCCGGGCTGCACCCACATCAGGACCCGTCGAGGTCTCAAGGGGCGCTCGAGTTGATGTGGAATCTGCAGCAGAGTTTGGCCGAAGTCGCTGGACTGCCTCACGTGACGTTGCAGCCCGCCGCCGGCGCACACGGAGAACTTGCCGGATTGCTGCTTACTTGTGCGTTTCACGAGGACCGCGGTGAGGATCGTCATAAGGTGCTGACCCCAGACACATCTCACGGCACGAATCCCGCAACGGTGACTATGGCAGGTTACGAGGTTGTAAAGATCGCAACCGATGAGCGAGGTGGCATCGATATTGACGATCTAAAAGCCAAGGCCGACAACGATGTAGCATGCCTGATGCTGACAAACCCGAACACGCTGGGAGTCTTTGACGAGAATATTGAGGAGATTGCGCGGGTCATACATGACGTTGGCGGCACGCTCTACTACGACGGAGCCAACCTGAACGCCGTTATGGGAATATCACGCCCAGGTGACATGGGATTCGACATCGTCCATATAAATACTCACAAGACGTTCTCAACGCCGCACGGTGGGGGAGGGCCAGGCGCGGGGCCGGTCGCCGTGTCCGATCGGATCGAGCCTTACCTGCCTACCCCGGTCGTCAAGCGTACGGAGTCACAGGGCAACTCCGAGCCGAGCTTCTATTTCGACTACGACAGGCCCAAGTCGATCGGCAGGCTGAAAGGCTTCTACGGAAACTTTGGCGTACTGGTTCGTGCCTACACCTACATTCTCTCGCTTGGTGGCGACGGCCTCAAAGATGCGTCAGAGATCGCGGTGTTGAACGCCAACTACCTACTTGCTCGGTTGCGCCATCGCCTAGACATTCCATTCGATCGCCCTTGCATGCATGAGTTCGTTGCATCGGGCAAGACAGTGAAAAAAGATTTAGACATCAAGGTGCTAGACATTGCAAAAAGGTTGCTGGATTTCGGCATTCACCCACCGACGACTTACTTTCCACTGCTAGTTGACGAGGCGCTGATGATCGAGCCGACCGAGACCGAGACGAAGGATCGCCTGGACGAGTTCGTCGATGCGATCGAGAAGATTCTGGACGAAGCTAAAGAGGATCCGGAGATCGCCAAGAACGCTCCCTACACAACACCGGTTCGCAGGCTCGATGAGGTCAAGGCAGCAAAGCAGCCGGTTATCAAGCAGAGCTTCGGCTCTGGCTAGGAATGCCCTTGACCGATAGCAGCCTCCGCCGACCAGACCACTATTCTTGAGGACTGATGGAAAGCAGTAGTTTGACTAGTGAACGAGTATTTTCAGGAATGAGGCCGACGGGCAGGCTGCACCTCGGCAACTATTTTGGTGCACTGAAGCAGTGGGTCGAGCTGCAAGATACCTATCAGTGCGTCTACAGCGTGGTTGACCTTCACGCACTGACCACAGCCTACGAGGACGTATCACAGATTCACGAAGGTGGGATCGAGATGGTGGCTGATTGGATCGGTGCGGGTATCGACCCGGAACGATCGATCATCTTTCGCCAATCGGCAGTCCCTGAGCACTCAGAGCTTGCTCTGCTGCTTGGGATGGTCACGCCGAAGTCCTGGCTGGAACGCGTGCCAACGTACAAGGGCCAGATAGCGGAGTTGGGCGACCGGATCGATACATTCGGGTTTTTTGGCTACCCGGTGCTACAGACTGCCGACATCGCCCTGTACAAGGCGTCTCACGTTCCGGTGGGTCAAGACCAGTTGCCGCATCTTGAGTTGGCGCGCGAGATAGTAAGGCGCTTCAACCATCTTTTCAGTGACGGTGAGGCGGTCTTCCCAGAGCCCCAACCGATCGTCACCGAGGCACCGATCCTATTGGGCGTCGATAATCGCAAGATGTCAAAAAGTTACAGAAACGCGATCGAACTTGGGGACTCACCCGAGACAATAAAAGAGATGATCGGCAAGATGATTACCGATCCGGAAAAGATAAGAAGAAACGACCCCGGGCATCCAGAGATATGCACCGTTTTTGCCTACGAAAAGCTTTTTGGGACTCCCTCGGACAGAGTTGAGGAGATAGAAAGAACCTGTCGCTCCGGTGAGCTTGGCTGCGTCGATCACAAGAATGAACTTGCCGAACGTGTTATCGAATATCTTCGTCCGATTCGAGAACGGAGAGAAGAGGCATTGGCGGATCGAGGCGAGTTAGAGAGAATGTTGGACGTGGGGGCAGAACGCGCGAAGGAGCTGGCGATTCCGGTTATTGAGCAGACCAGAAAAGCGATGGGGCTATGACGGCTACGCGTATAGCGTCGATCGATCTGGAGATGGACGTATTTCAAGGGCCGTTTGATCTTCTTCTTGCGCTGATACTCAACGAGGAGATCGACCTCCTCGAGGTCGATCTGGCAGAAGTAGTCATCTCCTACATAGAGCACCTGGAGGCTCGTCACGAGCTAGACCTGGAGGCTGCAACCGAGTTTCTGGTGCTTATAGCCGCTCTTCTGGAGTTCAAGTCGCGCTTGATGCTTCCCAGCGAAGATGAAGATGGCCTTGAGATGGAACGAGAAGAGGCAGCAGAGGAGCTATTGGCGCGTCTGCTTGAGTACAAGAAGGCAAAGAAATCAGCAGGCTGGCTGCTGGATCGATTCGTAGAGGAATCTGGATATCGCTACAGGAGCGCGCCTCTACCTGGCCCGTTGAGGCAGGTATCGATCGATGCGGCTGTCAAGGCTTACGATCCAGCACTCATCGAGCACGCGGTGAAAAATCTCTTACAACCGCCCCCACAGATCAAGTTGCACGAGATCCGTGTGCCTGCGGTGTCGCTAGAGACGCGCCTCGAGCACTTGCGGGGTCTTCTGAGAAGGAAGGGCAGCTTTACCTTCGACGAAGCGGTGGGAGACGAGGATCGAATGACCCAAGCAGTCACCTTATTCGCACTTCTTGAGCTATACAAGAAGGGCGAGGCAAGCTGGAAACAGTCCAAGCCGTTCGCGAAGATAACTATCAACAGCTCCGCTGCACAGTCTGGTGGGGGAGACGGAGAGGTGTCACAGGGATGAAAAAGCTTGCAGGCATCATCGAGTCACTTCTGTTTTTATCGTCAGAACCGGTGAGGGTTGACGAGCTTTCAGAGGCGTGTGAATGCAGCTCAGAGGAGGTCACGGATGCAATCGGCCATCTGCGCGAGTATTACAAAGAGCAGGGGCACGGGCTGGTCTTACGCGAGATTGCAGGGGGGTACGCTCTGGCGAGCAGCCCGGATGCAGAACAGGCTGCAAGAAGCCTGTTTGCAAAGCCACGAACCCCGCCACTATCGCAGGCCCAAGCCGAGACGCTTGCAATCATCGCCTACCTTCAGCCGGTCTCACGTCCAGAGATCGCTCGAATCAGAGGGGTGGCAGCAGAATCTACGGTTGGGATTCTGCTGGAGCGAGGGCTGGTCGATGAGACAGGGCGGTCTCAGTTCGGTGCGGTTTTATATAGGCCAAGTGAGCTTTTCCTGAAACTGTTTGGCCTGTCGAGTCTGGACGATCTTCCCGATGTGACCGAGTTTGAGCCGAGCGTTGAGGATGCGGATGAACTGCGCAAGAAGCTCTTACACGCCGGCGAACAGCGCGTAGCCGGACAGCCCTAGGGCACAAAAAAGACCACCGACGGGGTTGTAATCCGACGGTGGCCTTTTTGTTATTGAATCGGGGTTGGCTGGTATAGGTGTCTACCCCGACTGATTGACGGCTAGATTTGACCTTGCTCTGGGGGAGGGCCACCAAAGCCGTCGTTGCTGGACTCATCAGGACCGCCACTGCCACTCGGTCCCCGTTGTCCTGGGCCACCCGGTCCGCCTCTGGACCCAGGGCCGTTGTCGCCGTCTCTACTTCCACGCTCTTTCTCGATCAGTTCCTTCATGTTTGATCGATCACAGGCACGGAATGGACGTACGTCAGCTGTTTCAAGCCGCTTCAGCTGTTTGTCGACTCGTGTTGTGCTCTTGCCAGCTTCCTTCAACTGGGCCTTGCGCTCCTCAAGCCGTTTCTTATGCTCGGCCTGATTTTCCTCGCCCACCTTGGTGTACTTTGTATTAAAGGCGGACTGGTCATCCGACTGCTCGTCGACACAAGACTTTAAAACAGCGAGTCTTTTCGACTCCATCTCTGCTCTCTTCTTCTTGTGCTCAGCCTTACACTTCTTAACGGCTGCTTTCTTGTCTTCGGAGGAGCTGTCACGATCTGTACCGCTCTCCCTTAGGCATTTGCCAAGAGGGCCACCAGGTGGTCCACCGCGCTGACCGCGCTTGCCACTCTGTCCGCGATCATTGTTCTGATCACTGTCGCCAGGTTGACCTTGGTAATCCTGATTCTGGCCATTCTGACTCGGGCCACGCTGACCCGGGCCACGCTGGCCCTGACCATTCTGACCCTTGCCACGCTTTCCGCGCTTGCCATGGCGTGGAGGACTCTTCTTGATCTTCTGGCACTGACTCGTCGCACCCGTCCGATCATCGCCCTTGCCGTAGAGCTCTTTGAAGTTATCCTCGCCTACTACTTTGAGCTCGGCTTCGCAGGATTTCTTAGCCTGTTTCGCTCGCTCCTGTTTCTGTTTCGCACTCTCCTGTTTCTTTGCTTTCGAGCTATCTCCATTACCGGATTTAGCCAAAGCAACAACTGGTATTACTAAAAGAAAAATTGAAATAAGTACAACAAACTTTTTCATTTTTTCTCCCTTCCATGTGGTTGGCAACTTACGACAACCAGTTAATCCCAGGAACATGAGAGAAGGATGAGATCAATCTAAATCTTGTTTAAGAAAAGCTCAAGGATTGCGCCGCCATCGACCGCATTTCTGGCGGTGGCGGTTCCCTTGTGTGCATCTGCAACCTGTTTAACGATCGCAAGCCCAAGCCCAGAGCCAGACATGCTTCGTGCAGTCGTTGAACGGTAGAAGCGATCGAAGATGTGCGGCAGGTCCTTTTCGTTGATTCCAGGGCCATGATCGCGAACGGTAATCAGGCAACCTTTAAGCGTTACCTCGACTACACCACCCTTGGGGCTCCACTTAGCAGCGTTGTCGATCATATTGCTCACGGCTCGATCAAGTCGCTGAGGAGCGCCATCGGTGAGGCATTCATGGAGATCGCTTTTGAACGTGATCTCGGGGTGTTGGCCTTCGGCACGTTCGACAGCTCCTGCGACGAGCCTGTCAAGGTTTACATCTTCGAAGCTGCTGTCCGGTTCGTAGCCTCGGGCTAGGTCTATCAGGTCCGTGACCAAGGCAGTGAACTCGTCAAGTTGCCCTACGACATCCTTTAGGAGCATCTTTCGATGGTCCTCAGAGAGCTGCTGTGGCTTGGCAAGAACTTCTATGTTTGTTTTCAAGCTTGCCAAAGGTGTTCGCAACTCGTGCGATGCGTCTGCAACGAGCTGCCGCTGTGCATGATCAGCCTCATCCAGCTCCTCGAGCATCAAGTTGAAGCTCTTTGCAAGACGAGCAAGCTCATCGGTTCCATCAACTTCGATTCTTTCACCCAGATCGTGGGTTGCCGACACATGCTCCACACTGTCCGTCAGTCTCGAAACGGGTGCCAGAGCAGTTCTTGATACGACTCTTCCCAAGACAAAGGCAATAACCACCCCCGCAGCCGAGATGACGATCAAGATGATCAGGAGCTGGTTCATTTGATTGTCGACCTCATCCAGCGGTCTGGCAATCTGGAATGCGACCCCGCTTCGCAGCGGCGCGGTGTATACGCGCAGATTTTCTCCTTCGACATCCTTGTCTGCAAAGAACGCAGGTTGGTTTCCTGCAGCTACCTCTTTATCTTTACTGTTCACTGGAAGCTCCGGCCCTGAGGGTCGCCCAAGATCTACATCTCCGTTCGCTTTGAATGTCTGCGTTATGCCTTCGGGCCCTCCGAATCGAGGTGGCGGGGGCCTGCCTTGATTTCCTTCTACGATTGGCTTGTTTTGTCTGGGCGGGCGGACACCAGCCGGTGGGGCGCCGCCAGGTGGAGGCCGCCCCTCTTCTCTCTGACTAGTGTCTTTATTCTTCTTGTCCTGTCGATCCTTTTTGCGTTGATTTTCCTCTCTTACGTAGAAGGTTTTAACAACGCGTGCGCGATCGCGAATTGAGCTGTCGATCTCTCCACGCATGCTGTCGCGGGCCGAGAAATAGACAAGGAATGAAGCCACGATGACCGTGACTGCCACAGCGATAGATGTGGCGATGGAGATGCGGCTACGGAAGCTCATGGCTTCCTCAAAACGTACCCAACCCCGCGAATCGTTTGGATCAACCTCGGTTCCCCGTCATCTTCTGTCTTTCGGCGCAGATATCCGATGTAGACGTCGATCGAGTTCGAAAGCACACCAAAGTCGTACCCCCAGACACGTTCGTAGATGATGTCTCGTGTCATGACCTGCTCTGAGTTGATCATCAAAAGCTCGAGTAATTGGTACTCGGTTCTTGTCAGATCCAACAGGCGCTCTCCTCTCTTGACCTCATATGAGCTCGGGTCGAGCGTCAGATCGCCGTACTCGATTACTTTTTTGCCGTTTCCGTTGAGGATGCTTCTGCGCAGAAGTGCTCGCAACCGAGCGAGTAGCTCCTCCAGATCGAACGGCTTGGTGAGGTAGTCATCGGCGCCAGCGTCTAACCCATCAACCCGGTTGCTGATCTCCACGCGGGCCGTCAACATCAGCACCGGCACGTGGTTGCCTTTCATCCGTAGTTGTCGACAGACAGCAAGGCCGTCCATTCCTGGCATCAAGATGTCAAGGATTACTACGTCCGGCTCGTTTTGGTCGATCTTCTTTAGCGCCTGCTCACCGTCTTCTGCAAGCTCGACTTGATATTTCTCGAGGATCAGTGCGCGCTCGATCGATTCTCGAACCGCACGCTCGTCGTCTACTACCAATACTTTCATAACTGTATTTTGACTGTTTTTCATAAGAATTTGATGAGAGGAGTCTAAACTGCGATCGGTGCGTCTCGTAAAGTATCTCGCTCATTCAGGAGTTGCCTCAAGAAGGAAGGCCGAGGGGATCGTTGCAGACGGCAGAGTATCTGTGGACGGCGAAGTTGTGACCGATCCGGCGTGCGATGTCGATGAAGACAGTTCGGTTGAAGTCGACGGCAAGCAGGTAGGGGTCGAGAGGCGTGAGTACTACCTTCTAAACAAGCCCGCCGGTGTCGTGTCTACTGCAGACGATCCACAGGGACGTACAAAGGTAGTTGACATGGTGCGCGCAAAGGGTCGCGTCTACCCAGTCGGCAGGCTCGACGCAGAAAGCACCGGATTGATGCTTTTGACAAACGACGGTGAGCTGGCCAATCGCTTGATGCATCCACGATACGGGGTCGAGAAAACATACGCAGTCAAGGTCAAGGGCAAGATCTCGAATGCGGCGATCGAAAAGCTGATCAAGGGAGTCGTAATCGAAGGTGGCCGTACCACCCCAGCCAAGGTGAGGCCCAAGAAACGCTCAAGCGGCTCGAGCCGGTTTGAGATCACCATCAAGGAGGGTCGCAAACGCCAGGTCAGGAAAATGTGCACCGCCGTAGGCCACGATGTGCTCGAGTTGGAGCGAACTCAGTTCGGCCCTTTGACGTTGAAAGGGCTGAAGAAGGGGCAGAGTAGACGCGCTACTGCCGACGAGATTCGGCAACTTAAGTAATAATCTGCCTGGAATGAATGAGGGTATTCAAAACGAGAGGGTTTTTGCGCTTCGAGGAGCGACGTCAGTAGGGCGCAACGACGAGGCCTCGATCCTGGCTGCGACCAGAGAGTTGATAACAGAGATCATGGAGCAAAATCGGCTTGTGCCGGAAAAGATGGTCAGCTGCATCTTCACATCGACGGAGGATCTAAACGCAGAGTTCCCGGCAGTCGAGGCAAGGGAGCTGGGACTGAACGCGGTGCCGTTGCTATGTACTCGGGAGTTGAACGTTCCAGGGTCGCTGGAGTTGTGTATCAGAGTGATGATCCACTTCTACGCTGATGCTGAGCACGAGACCAAGCACGTCTATCTCAAAGAGGCGCAGAGCTTACGCAGCGATCTACAGTCCGCGCAGTAAACTCACATAGATGAGTGTCAAGTTCGCACAGAAGCTTAAGCGCATGCCGCATTATTCAGCCGGTCTGGATATGCAGGCTGCCCGCGATCGCTACAAAATCAGCGATGTGGTAAAACTGGCATCGAATGAGTCGCCTTTTTCACCGGCGGCGGCTGTTCAGGAAGCTATCGCGGACGGCTTGAAAGACTTAAACCGTTATCCAGAGGCCGGCGCTGCCTCTCTGCGACGAGCAGTGGCGGAGCATCACGATCTACCTGTTGGCCAGGTCACGGTCGGCAACGGTTCTTGCGAGATCCTTCTGGCGGCGGCCGAGGCGTTGAACGAGCTTGGAACCGAGCTTATTTACGCATGGCCCTCGTTTTCGATGTACCCGCAGATGGCTGCTCTTACAGACACAGTTCCGACAACGGTGCCCTTGACCGAAGGCTACGAACACGATCTAGATGCCATGGCGGATGCGATAAACGAGCGCACCCGGCTTATGGTCGTCTGCAACCCCAACAATCCGACCGGAACATATCTGTCGAGCGATGAGATATCCAAACTGCTGGAGAAGGTACCCGACAGTGTCTGCGTCATCCTCGATGAAGCGTATACAGAATTTCAAACCGTTGAGGACCCGGATACGTCACTGGATCTCATGAAGAGGTACCCGAATCTCGTCCTGCTGCGTACATTTTCAAAAATCCACGGGCTGGCGGGCCTAAGAGTCGGTTACGCCCTCTGCTCTGGAGAGTTCCGCGATGCAGTGGACGCTGTCAGGCAGCCGTTCAGCGTGAACCGCTTGGCGCAGGCAGCTGCGGTGGAGGCGCTCAAGCACTCCGACGATGTCACACGTCGCGTTGAGCAGAACGTAGTTGAGCGGTTATGGGTGGAGGAGGAGCTTCAAAGGCTTGGGCTTAAATCACCGATGTCTCAGGCAAACTTTTCGTGGATAGATCTTGGGTCGAATGAAGAGGACAATGTAGTAGAGAGCCTGGCCGAAAAAGGTGTGATCGTGCGCCCGGGTAAAGCGTTGGGAGCCGAAGGCTACATCAGGGTGACTTACGGGACACGTACAGAAAACGAGCGTTTTATTAGTGCGTTCGAAGAAGTGCTTAATCAGTAGAGGGATGTGGGAATCGCGCTTCCTGCATAGAATGTTTGCAAGGTGATATAAAAAATGATGATCGTAATGAAAGAGGATGCGACCGAGGACCAGATAAAATCGGTCGCAGAAAAGGTAGAAACGATAGGGGCCCGTGCTCACATCTCCGAGGGAGATGTGCTGACGGTCATCGGAGCGATAGGTGACCCCGAGCAGGTTGCCGGGCTCGAGCTGGATGCTGCGCCCGGAGTAGACCATGTGGTGCCGATATCGAAACCATACAAGCTTTCGTCTCTGCAGTTTAAGAAGGGTGAGAAAACAGTTGTCGATGTCGATGGGCACAAGATCGGCGGCGGATACTTCGGGATTATCGGTGGCCCTTGCACGGTGGAGTCACTGGACCAGACGATTGAAACTGCCCGCGTCTGTAAAGATGCAGGTGTGACGATGCTTCGGGGAGGCGCATTCAAGCCGAGAACCTCGCCGTACAGCTTCCAGGGACTTGGATCGGAGGGATTGCAGATTCTTGCCAAGGCAAAAGAGGAGACCGGCCTGCCGATCGTCACTGAGCTGATGAGCATAAGAGATGTGGATGAGGTGGTTGAGGTTGCCGACGTGATCCAAGTCGGTGCACGGAACATGCAGAACTACAACTTGCTGACGGAGATAGGCAGGACCGGCAAGCCTGCGCTTTTAAAGAGAGGCTTGGCAGGTACGCTGGAAGAGCTATTGATGGCTGCAGAGTACATTCTCAAGGAGGGCACCACGGATGTCATGCTCTGTGAGCGCGGCATTAGAACCTACGAGCCGGCAACCAGGTTCACACTCGACATCCTGGCGATACCTATCCTACAAGGGCTTTCTCATCTCCCCGTGATCATCGACCCAAGTCACGCTGCCGGTCGCAGGGATCTGGTGCCACCGGTATCTATGGCAGCCGCAGCGGCAGGCGCGGACGGGATAATCGTAGAGGCCCACCCCGATCCAGAATCGGCTCTTTGCGACGGCCCGCAAGCTTTACCGACGGAGGAGTTCGCCGAGTTCGTGGAACAGGTGAACAAGGTAGCGAAGCTTATCGGCAAGACAGTAAAAGAAAAGTGAGCTCCGTTAACCACGTTGCTCTATTGGGCGTGGGGCTGATCGGCGGCTCCGTTGGATTGGCGATCCGGGAAAACTTGCCCCAAGCAGAGGTGCGGGGATTTGACGTGGCCGATGGAGTGCTCGAACGTGCTCTAGAGATGGGAGCGATAACTGAAGCGTGCGACTCGATTAAAGACGCTGTTGCAGGTGCCAAGGTTTGCATAATCGCCTGTCCTGTCGGCAAATTGGCCGAGGTTGTACGAGAGGCGCTTGAACACTCGGATGAAGATTGTGTAGTCAGCGATGTTGGCTCTGTAAAGGCTGCGGTAATCGAGTCGCTTGACGAGGGAGGAGACAGCAGGTTCATTGGAGGACATCCTCTTGCGGGGGCGGAGGCCGCAGGTGTTGAGCACGCAGTC
>SDBV01003240.1_pt1 | contig 24172 bp, 19 predicted proteins | sample 2277081 | NCBI WGS metagenome assembly SDBV01 (sample SAMN10402039, study PRJNA504765) | marine sediment metagenome | isolation source: marine sediment core GS10_PC15, 223 cmbsf | place: Arctic Ocean: Southern Knipovich Ridge | collected 2010 | reverse complement strand
TTGCCGGATGGTGGTTCGTCTTGCCGTCATCGCCGAGATCCTCGTGCCGTGTTCGTGTTGATGGCCGTTTTAAAGCAACCTGAGAGTATCGGGAAATCGCTCTTGGCTTGCGCATACGTCGTGCGAGTTCAGCAGCACGATTTCGTTGGCTTCCTCGCCGGTAATCTGGTCTGCGTGACGAAGCCGCAGCATGTGTTTGGTGTATTCGCGGCGGTCGTCATGCCGCACGCGTGTCTGGCAAACCATAAACGGCTGGAAGCCTTCGTTGCGCAGGCCGCGCAGCACGTCGATGGTCGGAATGTAGGTGTAGCGTTCAGAGCGGCTTTCGTGCTTGCCGTCCGCGAAGATGGACGGGGCCACGCGGCGAATCTGGTCGTCTGACAGGGGCGAGTCGGCGCGAAGTATCGGGGAGCCGTAACGGAAAGAAGAAGCGAGTTGCATGGCAATCTCCACAGTCAAGGTTGAGGACCTGAACCGGGCGACGGGATGTGACTTGCCATTGTGGCTGGACACCTCCCGGTGGAACTCGGGGTTGGCTTTGCTGCCACCAGGTTCCCGGGTTCCCGCCCGTGCGACTTGAGGAGCCGGTAGCGGGCAGGCGTCAAGGAAAAAGGCGAGGGAGGGGTGCGGGCGACACGGTCCCTCGCCCCTTGATGCCTGCCCGCTATCGGCTACGGTCGCGGGTCAAGGGCGGGAACCTGGGAGCCGGAAGCATGCCGTGCCCCGGGTTGACCGGGCCGGGGCACAACTGGAAGACTGGAAGATGAGTGGGGTTGACTGCTGCGCCAGGGGTTGATGCCCGACAGGGACGAGACGCGGGACGCGGCTCGACGCGCAGCGCGGAAGCGTGGTCGCGGTGCGCAAGGGTCGGCAGGTGCCCCTGTCAGCTTGTATGGCTGTCACCTGTCTGGCGCATGCGTGGTCTTAGTGTGGATGTTGCTCAATTGACCGGGTAGCGGCGGCCCGGTGCATGAATCGATGACGATGCGATGATCTGTGTAGGTAAAATGCGATCACCGGGGAACGGCGACGCGGATAGATGAGCTTGCACAACGTATGAATGTCGTTCTGGATCCGCTACGCAGCCGGCACTTGCCTGCGAACGCTCTGATCCACCTGTGTAGGCGGGATGTCTTCATGTCTATTGTGAAGACGTCAGGATCAAGTCGAATTAAGCGATGAAATGCGAGAGGTGCTGAAGATGAGTGCGGGACATAAGCAGAAGGTTATCCGCCATACGTTTTCAACGGTTGATGCGAAGGTCGCCGAGACAGAGTTCTTCCTCAGGAAGATGGCCGAGGTATATATGGATCCGTTCTCCTTCAACTGTTATTTCAGCGCCTACCTATCGGCCTCTCGTACCACGACGCTTGCGTTGCAACAATTCAAGCACATCCCGGGTTTTGATCGATGGTATGAGCCACATCGTCAGCGCCTCAAAGCCGACAAACTCGCAAAGTTTTTTCTAGATACACGGAATAGCCACGTCCACGGTGGGCCGTATCCTGTCACGAGAGGACAGTTTCATTTGGGAGATGCAGCCTATTATTTCGATCAGTCGGTTGCGTTGCCGAGCGGAAACCCGGAGGACGTGGTGTCGGTATGTCGAGACTACTTCGTTTCCCTACTTGAAGTCGTGTACGATTGCTACGTTAATCTCGGCTCTCACATTGACCCTCAGCAGTACTATACGAAGGAGAATTTCGCCAAAAATCGACGCTGCATCGACGACGCTGAAATAGAGATTTATGGCTGGATCTGTACGTCGCTGATAGAGGAGGGGTGGGGTGAGGATGATCGTTGGCATGAGTTGCGGGCAAATGTTGGCGAATGCGAGATCAATCACTTGTTCTACAGCTACCTCGGAGCACCGACGCCACAACCGGAAGTACCGGACTACATTCTCGATTTCGAATACACGCCAGAGGAAAGAGGTTGGGTACATGTTCCGGCAGGGTTCTCGTCGATCGAAGATTACATTGTTCACCTTCGCGCACGGACGGATGTCGGGCAGTCTTCGATGGGATGACCGGGTTGCCATGATGCGGTCTCGGCGATCTCTCGATCAGTTTGGGGGTGTGCTGCGCGAAACATATCAACGCACGCGCATACAAATGAGGCGTACGTGCCGCCAACGACCGGCGACGGATCCTTGGATTCCGCGTGTTTCATCGCTTCTTTTCCGCAAGAGTTGATTTAACGCGCGCCAGTACTATGTCCACGTGTGCGTTGACTTCATGTTCCCAGAAGCGGAGAACCGTCCAACCTTGATCTGCGAGTGTTTGGCTCGCGAGATTGTCACGAGCGCGGTTCTTCTCCAGCTTGTTTTGCCAGAATGAGCAGTTTGTTGCTGGTGGCTTGTAGTGGTCGGGGCATCCATGCCAGAAGCAGCCGTCGACGAAGATCGCGACCATGGTACCCGGCACAACCAGGTCCGGGCTCCCAGGTAAGCATACCCGTAGCCGGTATCGAATCCCAGCATGCCAGAGCGCTCGGCGAAGCAGGAGTTCTGGTGCCGTATCCTTTGTCCGGACGCGGGCCATCTGCTCTGACTTGGACAGGGGGCCTTTTGAGCGGCCTTTCATGATCCGGAATGTATGTACATCTGCGTTACATTTCGCTAGAATTATAGCTCACTATATAGATGCTAGATTTTCCGCTATGACCGAGCGTAAGACAGAGACTGTCAACCTCCGCTTCACGCCAAGTATGAAGGAGCTGCTTCGCTTCATGGCTGCGCGAGAGCATCGGACACAAGCAAACATGATTGAGCGCATCGTGCTCGATTATTGTGAGAGAAATGGGATTGATGTGCAGGCGGCATCGAAATCCAGCACGACGGCTGAAGGCGGCCACGCAAGCAACGAATAAGTAAAAAGGGCACAGAACAAGCCATGAAAAAAACTAAGGTCGCAACGGAAAAGCCGACCGCGATTGACTTATTTTCTGGTTGTGGGGGGTTAACGCAAGGCTTACGTGAAGCGGGATTCAATGTTCTGGCGGCGGTAGAGCTCGATCCTCTTGCGGCGGCGACTTATGCCCTCAACCACAGGGATGTGGTTCTTTATAACAGGGACATTCGAACGGTGACCGCCGCTGAAATAGAGTCTGTCTGCGGGTTAGAGGCCGGCCAGTTGGACCTTTTGGCTGGTTGTCCTCCTTGCCAGGGATTTTCCAGGCTGACCCACAATAACAAGCGTCAGCGTCTCGATGATCCTCGCAATCGGTTGATTGATGACGTGGGTCGCCTCGTCCGGGCCTTGTTGCCCAAGGTTGTCATGCTGGAAAACGTACCGGCGCTGACACAATACACTCGCTATCTCGAGTTCAAGCGCGAACTACGCCGGCTGGGTTACAACATATCCGACCAGGTCCTAAATGTCGCAGATTTCGGCGTGCCGCAACGTCGTCGTCGACTCGTAGTGCTGGCTTCCCGGGTGGGCAAGATAGATCACCTGCAGTCCCCAGACACCCGTCGCACCGTGCGAGATGCGATCGGAGACTTGCCAGCAGCAGGGGAAAGCGGTGATCCGCTTCACGACATCGTGGAAAGTCGGAGTGCCCGAGTTCGCGCGATGATTCAGGCCATCCCGAAGAATGGCGGTAGCCGGAGTTCGCTACCACCCACATTCGCCCTTAAGTGTCACGAGAGCAGTGACGGGTTTTATGATGTCTACGGCCGGATGAACTGGGACGATGTTTCGCCGACTATTACTGGCGGGTGCATCAATCCGTCGAAAGGGCGGTTTCTCCACCCCGAGGCGGACCGCGCCATCACATTGCGCGAGGCTGCGTTGCTGCAAACATTTCCGGCAAGGTACAAGTTCGCTTTGACAAGGGGAAAGTATGCCGTGGCTGAAATGATTGGCAATGCGCTTCCTCCTGCGTTTTCTCGCGCGCAGGCGTCTGCGATACGCAAACATCTGTCGACATCCTCTCCAATTGCGTGAACCTTCAATAAAAGCGCCATCAATAACGACTAACCTGGCGAATCACCATGACGGATCGATTGCCCGAAATTCACAGCGAATCCTGCGATGACGATATTGTCGCCTACATTTTGGAGATCAAGTCGCGATGCCCAGCGGACCCGCGCGTCGCCGCGCGGCTGGCCAGGGTGCTTGCTGCCTCGGGTGACCGGATCCAACCAAGAAGTCCGTTCTCCGCGGATGTTGCATCCACCGGGGGACCATCTTCACTGAGCACCTTATTGTGCCCGCTGTACCTGCGGGCTGCGGGCGCAGTTGTGCCGAAACTTGGCGTACCAGGACGCCCAGCTGGCGGCATTGATTGTCTGGTCCAAATTGTCGGCTATCGAAGCACCTTCGGCGTGGACGAAGTCGAACGACTATTGGACGCGTCTGGCTATGCTCACTTTATGGCTGGCGGCCGGCTCGCGCCTTTGGATAGCCGAATGTTCCAACTGCGCCAGCAACATGGTGCTCAGGAAGTCCCGACCCTCGTAGCTGCAAGTCTTCTTTCAAAGAAGCTCGCAGTGGGCGTGCGGAACGCTGGTTTGGACGTCCGGGTGGCGCCGCACGGAAATTTCGGAAAAACGTGGACGGAAGCATCGGGCAACGCGCGCCTGTTCATTGAGGCTGCCCGACTGCTTTCGATCAATGCCTATCCGGTTTTAACGGACGCGCGCTTTCCGTACCAGCCGTTTATCGGTCGAAAGGAGGCGCTATTGGCCTTGCGCCACATATTCCGTGGAACGGAATCGCCGTGGTTGGAAGAGCATCGAATTCTGTGCAGGAACCTTGCGCTCGCATCTACGCCGCCCGAACAGCGTGAAAGGATATTGAGAGCGACGGTTTCAGATTTGCAAGATCAGTTCTATATGAATGTGGTCGCACAAGGCGGTAGTCGTGATGGCTTCGAGCAGCTCGTCGAATCCACTAACTCGCGTCATGACCATACGCTACGAGCGCGCGATGATGGCTTCGTGCGATTCGATCTGGACGGGATTCGCAAGGTGTTGGTTGCGTGGCAGAAAAGAGCAGTCGTTGATGGCGCGTTGTTTCCTGACCCGGTGGGCATAATTCTGATGCGACGCCCCGGTGATTGGGTGAGCAGAGGGGAGCCTCTCGCGACGGTACGCATAGACGACGAAGCATTTCAAGGGGCGGTGAATGATCTGGAGGAGCCGATCGCGAAGACTGCGTTGCTTCCTCTTGGACCGAGCATTGAAGGAATAAAAACGGATGAGTAAATACTGCTGTTTCTTTTGCCCGGAAAAAGATTACGCGGAAAAATCGCTCGACGACCTGTGTCCAAAGTGCCAACGTCCCTACGGGTTCGTCCTATCTGCTGCACCGGCATCTATCCGAGACTACAGTATTACGCGCGACTTGGGTCGAGGGTTTTATGGCGCGGCTTATGTTGCCGAGAGAGGGACATTTGCAAAAAAGCATGTGTTGAAAATCTCGCCCGTCGAATTCTACGAGTTTTTCAAGAAACCTTCGTTTGAGGAAGAAACCTCTCTGCATGCTCGTCTTGCCCAGGACGCCATGCACGTCGTCGGCATTGACGACCGATTTGACGAGGAAGTCGAATTTGCCGATGGGTCGAAGATTCTCTGTCACGTAACGGTTCTGGAATTCGTGAACGGCGATCTGCTTCGGGACTATATCGATGGCGAGATCGCAGCCGGGTCTGCAGCAATCTGCCAGATTGCCATTGATCTGTTGCGCATTCGGAGCGAATTCGCGGCAAACCAGCTCAATCACAACGACCTGCACGCAGAGAATCTGATTGTCGAAAAAATTCGCACCGAAGCGCGAAGACCGAATGCGATCTGCGACACGATACGTGTAAAGGCGATCGACTTAGGGAGTATTTCAGACGCTAGCAAGAGCTCGCCCGACCGAATCGGTGACCTTCATTTCATTGCGAAGCACGTCGACCAGTTATTGGACCGACTGTTGTCTTCGCCAAACAATCTTGAGGACAGGGACTTCCGCACCGCGCTGGCACTTCAGCGCCTTGTGCACGGATTGTTGGCGAACGCGCAGAATTTACGCTCCCCCAACCCGGACGATCTGATCGCGCAGATCGAAGAGGCCTACTATCGTGCGTCGTATCACTGGCGCCCATGGAGCACGCCGTTGAGCCTCAAGAGCTTCGGCGATCACTATAACGCGCAGACGCTGGAGTCGTGGAATGTGCCGCGTCTACTGGTTGATCCGCATGGTCGCTGGCTGGCGGAGGTTAGCAAGCCAGGGCCGCAGATCATTACGGGCATGCGCGGCTGCGGAAAGACGATGCTCTTGCGTGCTCTCGACATTCACGCGCGCGCTGCGCAGCATGAGGGAGAAAGTGGCGAGGCCGTTTTGAAACGTGTCCACGAGGATCAGTTCGTTGGGCTCTTTGTATCGGCGCAACGGTTACTCGATCTCCGTCATTCTGTTTACAAACTCGAACATCGCCTGACTCGACTGTTTGTCAATTACGCAATGCAAGCAGCGCGCGCCCTGCTGCACCTGAAAGACATTGATTCGGCTTCCCTGGCGCCTGGCGCCCATGCCAAGTTGGCCAGCGCCGTCGCCGATTATCTCGACGGCGCGGACGAACTTCGACAGGTGGTATCAGTTGAAGATCTTGAGGTACGCCTTCAGCGGATTGCCGTGCTGACTACTCAAGGGGACGAGACGTATTCGGTGAAACAGGCGCCGGTGCAGGTCTTTTCACACCTGGCGGAACAGTTGCGGTCATGTTCTCCATATTTTGCGTCGTCTACTATCCTGTTTCTTCTGGATGACGTATCAACGCGCTATCTGGAACTTGATCGGATCGCGGAGCTGCTTTCTGCACTGCTGTTTCAAAGTCCCATCTGCGCATTTAAATTCACTTCGGAGTGGCAGACAATCGAACTGGGTTTGCAGTCACCAGGCAGGAATCACCCAATTCGGGTTGATCGTGATCTGGCAGTGTTCGATCTTGGGGCAGACGTTTTTCAGGCAATCAATTCTGACAAGGAAAAGGGAAACGCGTTCGTCGCAGACATCCTTCAACAACGTGCCAAGTTCCATGTTTCTCACCCGAACAAGCACGGGCCTCGAGAGATGTTGGGTGACGTCCCTTTGGAGCAGGTGGCCAGGGAGATCGCTGCGTCGAACGCCACATCCAAGGAACGCAAGCAAGCGTATCGCGGGTTGTCGTGCCTGACGAGCGTATGCGTCGGGGACATTGGAGACGTGATCAAGCTCTATGAGGAAATCCTGCGACGCGCCGCTGGTGCGAAGGGACAGGCATCGATTCCGATTCCCGAGAGCATTCAATCTGACTGTTTTCTTGCATTGAGCTCCAGACGGCTCTATGACCTGGATCGTAGGACGGGGCGGTTTAAGAATCACGCGCTTGCCTTTGCCGGTGCTGCTCACGAACTGCTTGCACGGTCGTACAGGCAAGCTGTAAAGCTCAAGGGTAGCAGTCCTCGTTTGAGACAGTACTCCTCGATTTATGTACGCGTAACGGCCGACGATGAAGCCAGCTTGCGACAGCAGATTGATGGTCTGAGGGACCTTATCGACGCTGGTGTGTTTGTGTACACCGGGGGCTCGCCTCGTACGAAGACCAAGGATTCTAATCCGATCCAACAGTTCAAGCTAAGCTATCGCAAGATATATGGCCTTGCGGCGTTTATCGGGCTGGCCGACCGGGATCGGTTCGAGTTATCCGGCCCGGACCTCCGCGAATGGCTTGACAGTCCAGCGAAGGAAATCCTGCTTCGCAATCAGATAAAAGCGGAGCTTGGCACGGCACCAGAAGAGGAGAGTCGCGAAGAGAGTCAGAACAACAGTATGCCGGACCAGCACGATTCGCGCGCAGTCCAGTTACAGCCGGGACAGCAGAACCTGTTCGAAGACGAGCCAACGGTAGAACTGGACGCAGAGAAAACCTCCCAGCCGCGTATGTGGGCAAAGGCTATCGATGTCGAGATCAAACAGATCACGACATCTGACCTGGAGGTGATTCAACTGGGGGGCGTGTTGACGGCGCTGGGTTTCGAGGATAGAACGCTAGAATCAAATCGGATTCTGGCTGAACATGCCCGCCCGGGGGACGTGTTTGCGGTGCGCTATAACCTGCCGGGACATTCAAAGAAAATCCTTCGCCACTGGAAGGCTGCCAAACGTATTGTTCACGAAGTGGATTACGATCAGGCATTGAACTCTCTCCCCGCGATAGAGGGTTTGGCGCTTGTTGATGTCTCAGGATTGTCAAAGCCTTTGATCTTCCAGTCGGTACGCCGGGAGCTGATCGAGAAGGGACGGGTGCTGATCTGTCATGTGTCCGCAGAACATCACTATCCGCTTCAGGCCGATCTGAAGAAGCTGTTTGCGGCCGAGAAATCTGACGATCCTTTGCGCTTTCTCGAAAATCTGTCGCACGTCCTGAAGGGAGAAACGGGTCCATACAAGGACGTTCGCCTCCTGGACGAGCATGTCGATCCTTCGAGAAATCGCGCGCTGCTGGCATTTGCGTCGGCGAAGCACGAGCGGCTCTTCTCGCTTCTTGACAAACGGGAATTTGACTACATTGAAGTTATCGCGCCTACGGGCGACGAACCTCGATCCAAGGTCGCACAGTATGCTGCAGAATTCCTTTGTCAAAACTATCAGAATGCCACTGTCAACCGCATTGACACAAGCGATCTGTTTGCACTTTTGAAGTATCTCGACGAACAGTTTCTTGATGTATACGGAAACGGGGGGGCAAATCTGGAGATCGGTCTTACCGGCTCAAAGATGCAGGCAGTTGCTTCAGCGATATTGAGCGCGAGACGGAAGGTGGCGCAGGCTTGGTACCTGAGCCCGCAGCATTTCGACGAAAAGCGCTTTTCGAGAGGAGTAGGGGCTGTTCGTATTTTCGATGTTAGGGTAGTAAAAAAAGAACATGCGGGAGATGGGGGCGAATGATCGAAGATATCGACGCACTGGTGGCAACGGTAGCGAAGTTTCAGCCAGGAAAGCCACTCGACAGATACATAGTCGACGTGGTTTTTCCAAACTTCAAGAACATCGAGCCCTCAACAAAAATTACCTTTGACTATCCGCTGACTGCACTCGTCGGTGCGAATGGAAGCGGGAAGAGCTCGATTCTGCACGCGATGTGGGGCATGCCAATACGACATAGCACGAGCAGGTTCTGGTTCTCTACCGCAGTCGACCCAATCGCAGAGGGTGGCACGCATGGCATCAATCGATACTACTATTCGCATTGGGTATCGGAACTGAAGCGCGTAGTGCAAACCAAAAAGGTGCGTGGTAAAAAGCGGAGCGGGTATTGGGAGCCAGCGAGAGCGTCTACTGCCGACGGTATGGACCCTATGCCACCTGAGGATGCGAATACCGCACCGTTTCGCTCGAAGGAGCGCTGGAATCCCGTCGATAGAAAAGTTATCTATTTAAACTTCAAATGCGAGTTCAGTGCATTTGATCGCTATTTCTACTTTGCTCCCCGAGGCGTCACTCTCGAGGAACGGCAGGAAGAGATTCGAAAAGGCGCACACCGGCTGCAGAATGTGTTGAAGCGTAGGCTGGAGAGCTATGCGCCGGGAGGTCACCAGGCGGTATTCGAGCATCGGGACCTGACCGCTGAGGAGTTAAGTTGGGTGAGTTACATTCTCGGACATGAGTACGTTAGCGCGCGGTATGTACTACACCGTCTTTACGGGAGGATGGAAGCGCCTAGCGTGATATTCACGCGAAAGAATATGACATATTCCGAGGCGTTTGCTGGTAGTGGGGAACTTGCGGTTGTTCGCGCTGTGATTGAGTTGCTTGCCGTTGAGCAACATTCCTTGGTGCTGCTTGACGAGCCCGAAACATCCCTTCATCCCCTCGCGCAACGGAGGTTCGTTGCTTTTCTGCTTGATCGCATCCGAGTGAAGCATATTCAAGTTGTGCTTTCAACTCATTCTCCGTCGATAGTGCGAATGCTACCGGGCAACGCTATCAAGGTCCTAGAAGAAGGACCTAATGGACGGATGCGGGTCGTTGAAAATACTCACCCGCAAGTGGCATTTAACCGATTGGGTCACATCCCGGATAACGTGCTACTGATCACCGTCGAGGACCAACTACTTGCCGTCTTGGTCAGGATTGCAATGAAATTGCTTGATCCTGGTGAGGCTGAGATTATCCGTTTGCATGTTCCAACGAGCGGCGCGAACTCTATACTGAAATACAACATTCCGACGTGGATGAGCGATCATCAAGACGTCTATGTCATTCTGGACGGCGACCAAAAGCCCAATGAACCATTTCCAGATCCTGGCACGTTACCGTTGGCCGATCAGCTGCTGCTCAGTCAGAAGCTGCAAGACGAATTTGGTGTCTTGCCGCACGGATGTTCGCTCGGCAAGGCGGAGCCTGCGGCCTCTTACGTAAAATGGGTCCGAAGCCGGATGCGGTACCTTGACGCTATCTGCCCAGAATTCGTGGTGCTATCGGCGCTGGTCGGGGAAGAGGAAGCAGCTAGAAGGGCCGGGACGAACGAGGAAGCGAAAGCTGCTCTGGTCGCCGAATTGCAGATGATGGAGCTTGACTCGGATGCTGATTTCATCAATCGCTTCGCTCAGATCACGCTGATGCCCCGCCGGGAAGAAAATAAATACATTCTCGGGTTGAAAGCGGTTTTGAAAGAGTTTCTCGCGCACCACGCCCTCGAACATTGAATGTAGCTCGGGGCTTGTTGAACCCGCAGTCAAACCTCCCGACAGCGACAGGGCTGCGCTGCTATTTGCCTTCGAGCTATGGAAGGTCTGCAAAAGTCCTGGCATTGAAGACTGGTTCGCCTATCCTGGAAGATAGACAAGTTCAAGGAGTTCGTCGATGACACAACTCGGTCTTGGTCTGGATCTTTCGACGAAACGCACGCGCAAGCGGGAATTTCTCGATGAGATGATGCGCGTGGTGCCATGGTCGAGGTTGATTGCGTTGATCGAACCGCACTATCCGAAGGGTAAGACCGGAAGGCCGCCGTTTCCGGTTGCGACGATGCTGCAGATCCACTTCATGCAGCAGTGGTTTGGGCTTTCGGACCCAGCGATGGAAGAGGCGCTTTACGACGTGGCGCTGTATCGTGAGTTTGCGGGGCTGGGCGAAGGTATGACGCGTTTGCCGGACGAGAGCACGATTCTGCGGTTCCGTCATCTTCTCGAAGCGCACGGTCTGGCCGCGCAGATGCTCGCGGTGGTTAATGAGATCCTGAGTGAAAAAGGCTTGATGTTGAAGGCAGGGTCAGCGGTCGATGCGACCTTGATTAGCGCACCCACTTCGACGAAGAACGGCTCTGGCAAACGAGACGCGGAGATGCACCAGACGAAGAAGGGAAATCAATGGTATTTCGGGATGAAAGCGCACATCGGAGTGGACGCAGAGTCGGGTCTGGTCCACACCGTTATTGGTACGGCGGCCAACGTCCACGACATCAATGCGGCCGAAGCGCTGTTGCACGGCCAGGAAAAGGATGTGTACGCTGACGCCGGATATCAGGGTATTGAGAAGCGCTGTCAGGCAAACCCGGTACGTTGGCATGTCGCGATGCGACCAGGTAAGCGTCGACAACTGGACCTGAACAATCGTCTGGACGCGATATACAACCAGATTGAGCGTCTGAAGGCTGGCGTGCGCGCCAAGGTTGAACATCCGTTTCGCGTGCTCAAGCAGCAGTTTGGTTATACGAAGACGCGGTACCGGGGATTGGTGAAGAACACCGCGCAGATCACGACACTGTTTGCGCTGGGCAACCTCTGGATGTCGCGCAGGGCTCTAGCCAAAGTGTGAAACGCTCGGGTCAGGCCGTGAGTCTCGGAAAACGAAGATCATCATGCTTCAAAAGCCGGACGACCAACCTGCGAGCAGACGCTTACGGCTGATACGCCCAACGTGAAAAAAGATCACCGCTCTGAAAGAGTGTTGTGCAGACCTTCCCTATCTCCCCGTCCTTCTGCGTATGCTGCTAAAGCGGACCTCGTTACTGCTACCAATGACATGAACGAAGCGACCATTCAAACGATCGTCATGCATGCGATGAAGGAGATTTGCCGCGAATCCAACATACGGATGCGTTTGCATGTTTCTGCGGCGAACGAGCAGAGTCCAGTAGACCCTGACGGACGACCGTACGACGTGGGCGTTTTGTTCGACGGCGCGTATCTCGTCGGTCTGGAGTTCAAGGCGCTCAGGGATGGACAATTTCCGAGCTGGAACGACGAGCAGCATCGTACCTATCTGGGTCTGACGGCAAGTGAGCGTGTCGGTTTGCCCCTGTTCTATGCCTACAATGCTGTAGATACCGAAGAATTGAATGACCGCTACGAGGATAGCCAATTCGCATCGCTATTACGAGGGGCCAACATATCGACGCCAAAAGCCCTTCCGGGCAGAAGGCCCGCGGTTTTGATGCACCAAAACATGTATGAGTGGCTACTCGCGCTGCTAGCCGATCCAGCTCGCGCGACAAGAAACGGATGGACCACGATCTTCGTTGGTGATGTCATGATTTTGAATGATGTACTGACTGCCTATCCGAACCTGATCTGGTTGTTGGTCGTTGCTCATGACGGTCTGAAGATTTCCTGGGCTTTAACTGGCGACGAATTGCGCTCACATGTCTCTAACTTGAGACAGATATGGATGAACCGGGATCTTCGGCGGCTCACCAGACGAGATGACGTGGAAGCTGCATATGTATCTGCCGTTTCGGAATTGATGGACTACATGGAAACGGTCCAGCGCGACACCGAAGACCAACAACGGAACGCACAAGACATGGAGGATCGACCAGCCACAGATTTCCCAACGTTCGGGTTTTGACGGCAATCTCAGGCTGGCGATCCACGTTGCATTGGAAATCACGTGACGGTCGATTCAAGCGATTGTGGCTGGACGTGGCATAAACGAGGGTGCGCGAACGCTCAGTGTGATTTCGGTCCGGTGCAGTATGTCCCGAGAGGAATTTTAAGTCGACGAACTTTGAAATCCGGGGCGCTGCGCACTTATCGTATGATCTAGATCTTATGGAAATAGAAGTGAGCTTGTTCCAGAATATTCATCGGCTTATGCTAATTGTATCGAGACCCAAGAGGTAGAGCGTACATAGCCTGATGAAGTTCTTTTTTGCGATCAGGGAAAATGTAAGCCCAGTTGAAGTGGTTGACAGATATGAGAGAGTTGTGAGAATGCAGAAGGCCAAAATTGTGCCTCCGATTACCGGGCCCCAGCTCATCATGTCGCTCTCTGATAAGCGAACATTGAAGTTGTCAATCATTTCAACCCATAACGCTACTAAAAGAAAAGAAAAAGGAATGATGATAATTAGACTTAGTGAGTTAATGGAAAGTGGATCGACGATCGAGTCGCCATCACCATAAAGCGTGTATGTAGAAAGTCCTAGAAAAATGAAGAGAAAAGTTCGGGTATTTGCCTTTTCCAGAAAACTGAAGATTTCAGATAACATTTCGCGTCAAGTGCTGTTAAGTTTTCGTTGATGTGAGTCGTTCATATGGTGGGAGGCAGTTCAGCAGCTAACCGCATGGATCTCGCGCCGTATAAGAATTAAAAGGAATTTTCATTTTACAGGCAAAATATCCGGGCGAATGTTATATATGCGGTTATTTGGATGTTTGACGTGTTCCCAAAATCTCATCAATCAGATTTGTATAGTTTTGGACAGGTATCGAGCGATGTCGCTGACTTGATATGCGGCAGCGCTGCTGGATTCCTGCTCCAGACCAATTTCCAGATCGTCCAGCATTTTCTCCGAAATAAACCAGGAAATGGGAAAAGGCTGGCCGATCTTATTCAGCATGTATCCAAGGCTTTGATAGTCTGCTTCATCAAATGCCAAGTGCCGTTTCAGATGATCTTCCCTGTGAATCAGTGAGAAAAAAAGATCGTCGACTTCACGTTGATGCTTCTCGTACTCGTCTATCTGTGTGCCGACCTTCTTCATCCAGGCGTAGTAAGCAATAAAAGATTGAAGATTGCTTACCTGCAAGATTCGTGGAAGGGCTGCTTGAATGTCTGAAAATATTTTTGTTGGATTTAATTCTCGGCCCTCCGCGATTTCCGTGCCACCTAAGGGCAGATGATAGCTATATAATTCTCGCGATAAACGTGACTCGCTCAGAAGTTTTAGTAACTCGTTGTTGTAAATGTCGAATCGTATGTAATAGTTTTCGATTTCTCTGAAGATTTGCCCGTGAGAGATTTCTCGAACTTGATCGAAGGAGATGTCAGGATGAAGTAGAAGGTTTGATGAGAGTGCGTTGAAAAGAGCGTAATAGCAGGTGTAGAACTGGAGATTCTGCATCGCCAATCCTTCGAGGTGGTCCGCTTGTGTAACGAACAGCGCTGATAGGAGGGTTTTTTTCGCACTCGAATACGTCCGCAGAATCCATCGGACGTTCGTCATGTAATCTTTGGTATGGAACTGGGCGCAGAATCTTTCATAGAGTCTGGTTGAAAAATTTTCGAGTGCAGCGGATGTGAGCTCCTCAGTCAGCACATCAAAGCCACCATATTCCTTCGTTATCTTCGCAAACATTGCAATTCCGTTTTTTGGTTACATATGCTACGCCCGTGTTTCTGGCGGCCGGTATCGGGAGGGAGGAGCCCTAGAGATCAGACGTTGGAGGCGTGCCACCAGCAACGTGACGACTCACGTTTGCAGGATTCGCAGCGTCAGGATCTGGCGAGAACGACGAGGGAACGCTAGGCGCCGTCTTCTTAACGAACGCCTCTACCTCGGCGTCGTCAGGCGGGCTGGTAGCGAGGATGTCTTTGATCAATTGCTCAGGGTCAGCGACCTCGCGCTTTAACTTCTTCCACTCTTCGTCAAGGATCGACTTGCAGTAGATCTGCAAGAGCTGCAAACGCTGGTCGATGACGTGGTAGGTGTCCTGATTCGCGTATTCGTGCCTATTGGCGTTGATGCCGATAATACCAAGCCCTGCGCGAACCCTGTATAGCCCCTCCGTCAATTCACGATGGGCGTGTTCGTCAACGCTCAAACGCAGCATGATGCGCGTCAGGAGCTGCGCGTGCAGACTGTCACGCTCCGCAATGCTCGCTGCGAATTTCCGCACGTCTTCGAGATAGACTTCCTCTTCGCGAGGCGCCGTGGGTGGGCCGTTTTCATCCCAACGGTTCCCGAGCCTGCTGAATACGCGCTTCCAACCCTCTACGATTTCGACCGTTAGAGCTGAGTAGAGCGACACGTCGTCCCGAAGGTCGTTTATCCATGCCTGGCGTTTGTCAGCGATGAACGTGGCCGCTGTGCGTGCTGTGGAGGTACGCTGCACGTTGATAGTCGCGGTAGCTTGCTCGAAAGACTGCTTTGCCTGCTCGATCACCTGGCTGCGGCTCTTGCGAGCGAGGTAGATGTTGCCCCCGATGCTGGCAAGGGCGGTAGCGACCGAACCGATGACAGCCCAGCTCTCTGTGTGGAAGCTGCTCATGAATGCGATGGTGAGTTGGTATGGCACTCACTATAGCCTGGGCCGGGGCGGGTGAACCTCCTCCAGTCCGAGCAGATCGTTTTCATTGGATCGAGGCAGTGCGCGCAGCTCGTTGCTGCGCGGCAAACAGGCCAGGTAAAGTAGACGCCAGCATCATCAATGGTCGGCTCCGCGACTTCGAGCGACACAAGCATCCTTCAACCGCCACAGACCCGCATAGTCACCCTCGTGCGTGTCTTCTGGTTATAGTTCGCGCCCGCTATAGATGCGAACGCGTCAGACTGCATTAGACGGGCGAAGAATCGGGGAGAGAGTATGCCAGCGGCAGTGCAAGCATCAATTGGGTGACGGTCGTTGCGTCGAGCGCACTTGTTAGCTCTGTCTTCAATGTCGGCTGGAATGCGTTCGCGAAGTGGCTGGACAGGAGACACGAGCACAAGAAAGAGAAGCAGCGCGTCGACCACGTCAAGCTGGAGAACATGGATCAGCTCGAATCGTTCGCGAACCGCTGCGCCAGCGTCAGTTATGAGATCCGCGATGGGTTGGTCGAGTATTACCGGCCCAAGGAAAGCACATTTTCGAATGCGCAGCGTGGCGTTCAGCTCGACTTTGACCCGGAGCCGCAACGGGTTAGAGCTACAAGTTCGGTTCGTTGTGCCGTTAAAAGCATTGACCCGAATATGCCGGCGCGGCCGAGTGGATCAAGCGCAGTAGTGAGTGGGCAGATACGGCGGAAAAGCGTGAATCCGAGTTGGAGCGCCTTGCGTTCCACGGCCTGGAATTACCAGCTATCGTTGAGAAGATACGGAAGGAAATTGATGCGGGAGAGCGCGGAACGCCGTGCTATCGTAGTCGGGTTCGACAACAACGTGACGAACGCAGTGGGATGCGCCAAGAGCTGCAGATTCAGCACTTAGTCACCACCGCAAACAAAAAGGCGCCCGAAGGCGCCTTTTTAGTGTTCACTGCCCGATCAGTAATTCTGGCGGAACACTTCGCCTTCGTCGCCCTTGAGCTTGTTGACCGTTTGCAGGAACGCTTCGAGCCGGCGAAACGCCTCGTCATAGGTCGGATAGGCTTTCGCTGCAAGCAGGGTGCCGTATGAGTCAAACAGCGCGGCGATATGGGGAACGCCTGCGACGGGCGGCTCGTAAACGATGCCAGTGAGGACAGGGGTAGTGATAGTGGACTGCATGAAAGCTCCGTAAAATGTTGAGCGGTGAGTTTGCCCTAGCCGACCTCGTTCTGTCGAATATCAAATGCGCGATTGGTAAATCTTCTCCCGCGCCTTGTGTGCAGCCTCGGCCGCAACGTTCGCCGGCACCTTCTCAGCCGCAGCCTCGGCACAGCTGCGTGCCTTTTCTTCGCCGTAGAGCCTTCCTTTTCCACGATGCACGTCGGCCTGGTGAGCGCCGAGCATGACCCGCATCGAACCGCTGGACGATTCCACAGGCTCCCGAGTTGGAACTCGCGCAATCGCTGGGCAAGCTTCCGCTTTGTCTCCCACAGCAAGGTCCGCGCGTCCGGGTTGTCTGGGTTGCGATCCTGCGTGGCTTTCAGGTCATCTGAGGTGAGTGGTGGTTTGAATGGCGCGGTGGCATGCCACTGTATTTCCATACAGCACATGACCTGCCGTTGCGCGTTCGCCGCCTGAGTCGGTGCCCATGATAGTTGCGACGGCCAAGGACACCGCGCACAGCGCCCTCAGCGATCAGGTTGCAGAAATGCACGAGCGCAGGCCAGCGATTCAGTGCGTCGCGAATCGCTTTCGTCGATCGGGGGATCAGTCTCTCTTGATTGTGGTTTTAGCACCGGCTGGCTTTGTCAGGGCGGCGTTGGAAAACGCCTGGCAGCATCGATGACGGTGTCGTCGCCACCGATAATCTCGAAGTGCGCCATCTTCGCGATGTCTCAAGTAAAGTTGGCACTGATTCTCCATTGCTGTCCGCAGAGAGGCAGTAAGTGCCGGGAGTATTCTTCGGTATCCGCGACGGTATCGTGGCAATGTGAACCGGTGGAATGGCCACCCATATAAGGTCCAGCCCGCCTGTTGACAATCGAGTGGGTAGTCTCCAACGCACGCGGGCTACGCGGTAACAGCGGCGGATTTTCCGAGCGGCTGAGGGGCGGGTTGCTCCAACATGTCGTTGTCCATCGGGACGTTGCGGCTGGGCTTCCCTGGATATGCCGGCCGCGCGGTTAACTGTTCGAGCCGTGCGCCCAAGAGCCCCCATGCTTCTCGCTTTTCGTCGGTATATGGGTAACGCTGATAGACCCGCTTCATGCGGTTCTGTTCGCGGTGGTTCATACACTTGTCGATAACTGCCGGCAAAACGCCGATCTCTTGCATCAGCGTTGCTGCTGTTCGACGCAAGTCATGCGGCGTCCACTTTTCGTCGCCTAGGACAAGGGCGTTTTCGTTAGCCGCGCGCTTGGCATGCGGTTTCCGTTCATAGAACATCAACTGCCGGTCCGCGACCTGCTTGGTAATGCTCTTAAGGTCGACGTGGGTCTCAGCGTTGCCATTGCGCCGCATCGCGGGCAGCAACCATTCATCGCTTTCAGAGAGTTTGATGAGCGCCTGCACGTGCTGTAGGGCAAAATCAGATAGAAATACGATATGGGAGTCCCTGTTCTTGGCGTTCGCAAACGGAATGCGCCAAATCTTTTGCTCGAGGTCGAAGTCCTGTTTGCGTGCCTTAATGACTTCTCCCACGCGCGTATTTGTCGCCAAGATTAGCAGGAGCGCATGCCTTGTAGTGTTGAGGAGGTTGGCGGCCTCAAGAGCGCGGGGCAGGGCGCGGATTTCGTCATTGGAAAGTGTGCGTTCCCGCTCACCATCTGTGCCTCCTACATCCTTCTTGACGACCGTCCGTAGTGGATCAACAGCGATGTACTCGCGCACTTGGCACCATTTCATGAACTGCTTCAGATCTGTGAGCGTCCGATTGGCGAGTCGGTTGGCGCCTCGCGCGAGAATTGCGTCGAGGGATGACATCAGGTGAGAGCGGCGAACGTCCTCCAGGACCATGTCGCCTACCACTGGGAGTACGTCCTTTTCGAATGCACGTCGGAGGTCCTTCCCCTTGTCCGATCGCTTCTGAAGGGCCGAGTCGGCCCATTCTTCAAATCGCTGCCGAAAAGTGCTGAGCGCGAGTCTCCGTTCCAGGTCAAGCGCTTCGGCGTCAATCTGGGCTTCCTTCTTGAGTCGGTCGATTCGTTTTCGCTTCAGCGGATCTTCGCCGGAACTGATGTGCGCTCGCGCCTTATCGCGAGCGTCCCGGATCTCGCGCAAGCTCAGTTTCGGGAAAGTGCCAAGACGGATCTCTCGAGTTGCCCCGGCCGATCGGTAGCGCAGTGAAAACTGAACGGAGATGCCTTTCGCACCGGCGCGGACTATGCCGAAGACACCGTGTCCGTCGGCAAGACGTCGTCCATCGTCGGCCGGTGTCAGTGTTTGCAGTTCTCTCGTTGTGAGTCCGGCCATCGCTTCCTCCGCTCGGGGCAAATTTTTGCCCCCACATTTGCCCCCACAATTTCGAAGGCTCGCCATGCATTCTAGCGGATCTGGCAGGACTCGGATTGATGAAAAAAGTCTTTAAAAACATGAATGTGTAGGAATTTGTCGGAACGTCTCGGAGTTCATCGGAACGGCTATAAACCTGCATGGGGTGCAGGTGGTCGGAGGTTCAAATCCTCTCGCCCCGACCAAGATCCAACCCGCACAGCCGTAAGGCTGTGCGGGTTTTTCTTTGGTGCCTGAAATTTGCGCAACGCAGAAGGGATATTGGAAGTTCCTGAAATTCAGGCCGTGCCGCCCTGCGGAAAATGCGACCGACACGCCTGATCTGTAAGCCTCTCCCGGATCACCTGCTTTCGGTCAGAAGCCGGCGCGTAAAGATTCGCACTACTGAACATGCCAACTGATTCTGGACATCAATGGCCGGCCGCCTGCCCCTATGCACCCACCCGAAGAGACAACATACGCACCATCACTTCTGCGCACCAGCCGCTTCAAGGATCAGGTCGGCCACCTGGACCGGTTGCGAAATCAGCGACACGTGGCTCGCCTTGATCTCGACCGTATGCGCATGCATGCGGTTCGCCATGAAGCGCTCCAGATCCGAATTGATGGTGCGGTCTTCGGTCGACACGGCGTACCAGGTCGGCTTGTCGTGCCATGCCGCGACCGTGGTCTTCGCCATCGTGATCGGCTTGCCGATCGGCTGCTGAACCGCGTAATACGTTTCTGCCTCAGCCTTCGGCAGGTCGCCGGCGAAGTCGTTGATGAAGGCCTGCTCGGAGAGCTTGCCATAGCCGTCTGCCGACCATTGCAGGCCAGCCGACGCAGGCGCAGGCCCGAATTTCTTCGTCAGCGCCGGATAGTCCTCGCCGGCATCCGGAGCGCGCGCGGCAATGTAGACCAGACCCGCTACCTTCGGATCGTCACCGGCCTGGCTGATCACCATGCCACCGTACGAGTGCGCGACCAGCAGCGTCGGACCATCCTGTTGCGCGAGCACACGCTTGACGGCGTCCACGTCTGCATCGAGCGAGGTCGTCGGATTCTGCACGGCGGTGACGTGATAGCCCTTCGCCTGCAGCAGCGGAATCACTTTCGCCCAGCTCGAACCGTCTGCAAACAGTCCGTGAACCAGCACGATGTTCTTGACGGGGCCGGCCGGCGCGGCGCTGTCTTGCGCGAATGACGGTGCGGCGCCCAGCAGCGTGGCGCAGGCAAGACCGGCGAGGACAAAGGAATTCAACTTCATGAGACTTCTCCGAGAGATAAGGGACAAAATGTGCGGATTCCGTTGACCCGCTGTTGCGGGCCGATAGGCGAACCATACCCAGCTCACCATCCAGTCAGTGCTGTCGACAGCACGCGAACGCTGGACGCTGGTGTACGAAGAGGCGAACACAGTCTCGGAGAAAACATTCCATCTGTTTCAAAGTCTTTTTTGGGTGACCATGCGGAGGCAGCCGGGCTGACTAGGCTCATCTCGCGTGTGCGTGCAGGCAGCGAACTACCGGCGCATTTCAATGGAGATGAGCCGAGCCCCGTCACACCCGGTTGCGCGCGTTACAGACCCAGATCGCTGAGGAACCGGTTGGTATAACCCAGCGCGCCAACTCCGCCGATCGAATTGCACGTCGGCGATGCGGCCCCCGGCGCGCAGTCGGCATCGCGGTCGAACGACCAGAAATGAACGCCTGCCAGGCCGTTCTGTTTCAGGAAGGCCGAGACGGTGTCGACATCGGAGGGCGTGAACGTCTCGCCTGCCGTGTCGTTGCCACCAATCATCGGCGTGATCTCGATCTGGCTGTACGGCACCCCCCAGTGATCGTGCAGGTTCATCGCCGCCTGCACGGCCGACTGCCCCATCTCGCAGGCGCCGTTCGACACGACACAATTACCTGGAATCGCCGAACCGTAGTCCATCGTCATCAGGTTGATCGTGTAGTTCTTCAGTCCATAGGTCTGAATGGCCTGCATGACCCAGTCGCCGTAGGTATTGAAGCTGTCCGGCGCGCTGGAACCCCACGAGGTGGCCTGGCTTGCGCCTGCCGGAGCAGGGGCAAGGCTCGCGAGCGTAAAGCTGAAACGCAGATTCGGGTATTGCTGCTGGGCTGTTACGACGCGTTGTACGAGGCTGTTGATGATGGCCTGGGTTTGTCCTCCCTCGATGTCGAAATCGATGCCGACCAGGTTTTTGGATGCGTAGCGGCCGATGAACGTTGCCATGCCCGCGTCGGTTCCGCACGTAAACATTCCCGCCGCGCCGCCCGTCGAAATGATGTAGTTGATGTTTGCAGCGGTGAAGAGCGAGACGTTTGCCGTGGCGAGAGCACTGCCGCCGACGCCAGCCCAATTTTCGCTGCCGCACTCGCCCGTTGCGAACGCGAGAGACAGTGCGGGTACGCCCGTCGGCAGCACGGACAACACGGGGCTTAGCCTGCCGGTCACGTTCGTGGAGATGGTGTTGGTGTTCCAGTCCATCGAGATCGACGTGTCTTTGTACGGGCTGTAGATGAATCCTGCTGCCGTACCGGTGCCCGAACCCGAACCCGAACCCGAACCAACCAGTGCCCACAAAGTGGCCGTCGTCGGATTCCATCCCGCGCTGGAATAATCCGTTTGATTGACAAGTGCCTGGTAATCGCCGCCGTTATAGCTAACAATGGTTCCGGCCGCGTAATACGTATCGGGCGCCCAGGCGGCAACTGTTGACGCCTGTCCATATGACATCCCAAATGACGTTCCGAACAGCAGCGAAGCTGTCGCGACATTCAATGCTGCGTGCATTACTGTTGCAGACCGTCCTTTCTTCATTCTGAAAAGCATAGCGTTCTCCACGTTTCTGATCTTCGGCTAATGGGGAAATTTCGACCAGCACGGCACCGCTGCTTCACATGCAATGAAGCGAAATAGCGGCAGCGTATTATTGGGAGTTCACTGCCGGCCAGGATACTGGCAGGCTTATCAGCTTGATGTGGAAATTCAGCGCTTTTGCACTGGGCGATAGCGGTGAATCGCATAAATCAATCGAAAAATGCGAGGCGCATGATTATTCGATGTAGATGAGGAATACGAATTAAAAAATATGAAAACTGATTTGAATCGATATCCGAAATGGAATTCGGGATTGTTTCTCGTGTGCATGGGTTGCAAGGGGGGCGGATGGCCAGACACGCAGAAACCGCGGACTCATCCACCCCGAAACAGCTCACGCGCCAGCGAGCAAAGCAAGGTGGTCGCCGGTGATTCGTCCTGCAAGCGGCGGCTCATGATGATCGGCGACACCGCATTCGCCGCGGGAATCGCCCGGTATGCCACTCCATGGGCCCGCAATCCCTCGACGCTCTCCGGCACGAGGCACACGCCAACCTGCGCCGCGACCAGCCCCAACGCCGTCTGCAATTCCCTCACTTCATGAATCGCTTTTGGCTCCAGCGCATGGTCGTGCATTGCCGATAGTTGCTGGTCCGCATAGCTGGGCCGCGGCGTGCTCGGATAGACGATCAAGGTTTCCTGCGCAAGTGCGGCGAGCGTCAGCGGCTTCTTTTGCCGCGCTAACGGATGGTCCTGCGGTAGCGCCGCAATCATCCGTTCTTCGACGAGAACTTCGCGCGCCAGTTGTGCATCGTCGAAACGCAGACGGCCGAAGCCTACGTCAATGCGCCCGCCCTTGAGCGCGCCCAATTGTTCGATGGTAAACATTTCAATTAACGAAATTTCGATCTTTGGCGCGGCTTCTCGGAATGCACGGATCACCGCAGGCAACGCACCGTACAGCGTCGACGGCACAAAGCCGATCACAATGCGTTCCGCCAGTTGCGCGAGACGCCGCGTGAGCGGGGCGAGTTCATCGGCTTCGCCGACCAGACGCTTCGCCTGCGCATAGAAGATGCGGCCGGCCTCGGTCAGGCGTAGCGGCCGCGAGCCGCGTTCGAACAGCGCGAGGCCCACGCTTTCCTCGATCTGCTGGATCTGGCGGCTAAGCGGCGGCTGCGTCATGTGCAGGCGATCGGCTGCCCGCGTGATGTTCATTTCTTCCGCGACCGCAATGAAGTAGCGCAGTTGGCGAATTTCCATGCATACCTCTAAGGTATGGAAGTAGTCGGAATGGGTGTTGGACTGCCTGCCAGGTTTGTTCCTAAGATGGTGACCTCGGCAAAGCAGTTCAGGAGCGCAAGGAATGATAGCAACACCCGTCAGGATCGAGAACGTGGAGACGATTCTCGTCGATGTGCCGACGATCCGCCCGCACCGGCTCTCGGTCGCCACGATGAACTGCCAGACACTCGTGCTGGTGCGTATTCGCTGCGCCGACGGCCTCGTCGGTGTGGGCGAGGGCACCACCATAGGCGGTCTTGCATATGGCGAGGAAAGCCCGGAAAGCATCAAGGTCAACGTTGACACCTACTTCGCACCATTGCTGGAAGGTATGGATGCGACCCGCCCGGGCATTGCCATGGCGAAGCTGCGTGCGTTGTTTCAGGGCAACCGTTTTGCCAAATCCGCCGTTGAAACCGCGCTATTCGACGCTCAGGCGCAACGCCTTGGCGTGCCCTTGTCCGAGCTGTTCGGCGGCCGGGTGCGCGATAGCGTCGAGGTTGCGTGGACGCTCGCGAGCGGCGATACCGGGCGCGATATCGACGAAGCCGAGCGGGTCTTTGAAGCGAAGCGTCATCGCGTGTTCAAGCTGAAGGTCGGCTCGCGCTCCGTGGCCGATGACGTCGCACACGTGGTCTCGATCAAACGGGCGCTCGAAGGACGCGCTGAAGTGCGTGTCGATGTGAATCAGGCATGGAGCGAAGCAGAAGCGATCTGGGCCACGAGGCGTTTTGCCGAAGCAGGTGTCGCACTGCTCGAACAGCCGATTGCCGCGGCGAATCGCGCCGGTCTCAAACGGCTCACGGATCTGGCGCTGGTGCCGGTCATGGCTGACGAAGCGCTGCATGGCCCAGCCGATGCCTTTGCCCTCGCCAGCATGCGCGCTGCCGACGTTTTCGCCGTGAAGATCGCTCAATCGGGCGGCCTCGCCGGCGCCGCGCACGTCGCGGCGATCGCCACTGCCGCGAATATCGATCTGTACGGCGGCACGATGCTCGAGGGTGCGGTGGGCACGATTGCTTCGGCGCAACTCTTCAGTACCTTCAGCGAACTGAAGTGGGGCACGGAACTGTTCGGGCCGTTGC
>SDBV01003239.1_pt1 | contig 24194 bp, 43 predicted proteins | sample 2277081 | NCBI WGS metagenome assembly SDBV01 (sample SAMN10402039, study PRJNA504765) | marine sediment metagenome | isolation source: marine sediment core GS10_PC15, 223 cmbsf | place: Arctic Ocean: Southern Knipovich Ridge | collected 2010 | reverse complement strand
CTCCCGCGCACCTTCCTGCTGCGCCCGCAGCCGCGCCTGAGCTTCCTCGTTTTGGTTGATCTGCCGCTCCAGCCGATCAGTCAGTCCTTTCTCCTGCGCCATCGTCAGCAGATCCTCGTGTCGTTCGGTAAGTGTCAGCATATCCAAGCGGTAGGTTTCCTCGGCTCGCCTGATTTCCCCAAAGGCCATAGCAGCCTGAGGCGCCATCGCAAACGCAACACCGATCGTAGTCTCGATGGCACTAGCCGTCATCTCAATCGTACTTGTGTAATCCTCCATCGCTAGTCGCGCAGCTTCCCATTCCTCACGCGTCTCTGCCAACACTCTGCCCGACCACTCAACGTGCTCATTGCTCAACGCAATCCATGCCCGCAGATCCTTACTAGCACGAGCCGCTTCCACCATGCCAGCAATGTATTCTTCGTAACTCTCAGTCGTAATAATAAGCGCTTTACTCTCGTTCTCCATATTCTCTACATGTATCTCTCCTGCTCTAAACGCAACCACAGAAGCGGCTGCCACCAGACCAATACCTACAGACGCGGCCCCCAAGAGCACAGCATTTACCCCCAGCACCGGCGCAAGTGACTCTATAACCATAAGCATTGAATTCAACCCAATGGCAGCGTCCGCCGCACCAGCGCCCACCTCCAAGAACGTCCCAGCAGCACTTACAGCAGTTATTGCCACGGTAGACGTAGCCTGTTCCTCTAGCGCCACTGTCGCAAGGCCAAGCGATTCAGTCATAACGTCCATTCTACGCTGCGATCCTTCAATCTGTCTGTTATACACTTCCCAACCCTGTGATGTCTTCCGCAGTTGCCCTCCTAGATCCCCAATGATCCGAACCTGCCCCTGCACCGCCCTGTTGTACATAAGCGCATACCAGGTTTCTCTCCGCACGTCCCTGGGCTCCTGTGCTGCCAGCGAGCGCTGGTCAGCCTGCCACCGCGCCGCAATCCCGCGCAGTCCGCCACCCTCCGCCGGGGTCATTTGACTCATTCTCTCACGCGATTCCCTATCCAATGCACCCGTACGCATGACGCTCCTCATAGCATCAGCCTGCGACTCTACGTCGCCTCTCATTGCCGCCCCTGTAGTCATTTCACCCGTAAACAACAATCTTAACTGTTCAAACTGCGCTGCTCCACCAGCTCCCACCATTCCTTCCATTCCGGGCAGGACCCTTTGTCCACCGACCATCCGTCCAATAGGCGGCTGTTGAGCAAGGGCGCTAGGAAGAGGCGGAGGTATGTATTGAGAAGGAGCAAACCTAGTCTCAAGCTGGGTTTGCTCATTACTCAGCCACTTTATATTGCGCATCATTTTGTTCGTATATTCCTGCTGACCACCTGCGCTTTCTCTCAAAGCCTCAGTATAGTCGCCAAGACCCATGCGCGCATCATCAACCATCGCCAAAAACTCTTCCAAATATCTGAATTCTCCAAGCCCCTCAGACATCTATTCCGCCTTCATCTCATGTCAGCTATCGCAGCCGCTATTCGCGCCTCACGCCCTGCCACGGCTGCCTTTTTATTCAAATACGCACAGATGTTCGCTACAAGCTCGCACGAGGCGTTCTCGTAGTCTTCCTCACTCCACCCCGTCGCCAAGATCACCATCGCCGGCGTCATCCCAGCCGGCAGGGGACTCTTCGTCTCTATCGCCGTCTCCAGCGCGACGAAAAAACTTCTCCTTCTCCTCCTTCGTGCGGCCCCTATTCTTGAAACGGATCGCGTTCGCAATGAAAAGTCCATCTTCCACTTCGAGCTTTCGCATCCACTCTTCGTCCATGGGCAAGATGTCCACGTCCTTCACTGCGTCGCACTTGTCCTCATCCGTCAGGGTCGCTACGTCCTTACCCAATTCCTCGGCGCGAGCCTCGTACAGTCTCGCCACTTCGTCTTCGTCGAGGTCACGGAAGCTCCATCCACGCAGGCCAGCCACGAGAACAGGTGCTGTGGCTTCTTTTAGCCGAGCCAGTGGAATCTCCCCGTAGGGACCCACCACTTCGACCAGGGCAACATTCATTTCATCGCGCTGCGAAATGTTGTATTTCCCGACCTTGCACCATTCCCATGGTTCCCACCATGGCGCTACGACTTTATCTGTCTTAGCTTGTCTCACAAATCGCGACATTTCCTATTCCTTTCTACGTACTGGCTATGGCATAAACGTCCGAGTTCGACGGATCAAACGTCGAGACGAACCGCGCTCGGTGCGTGCTCAGCCCATCCTGACCCGCCAGGTCCCAGGCCAGGTAATGCCCGTATGCCTGAACGGTGCAGGTATTCGATCCGCCATCGGACGTCATAACGAACTTGATGGACGTTGGGTTGTCAGCCCTGTATTTGTCGTACTCTGTCACTGCGTCGGCATTGTCCCCCAGGGTCAAGTCCAGGATCATCGCTTTGGTTTTCCGCTCACCGATATCCGCGTAGTATGCGTTCCCGTCCGTTGCAAACACCGGGAAGTAGCCCGTCACCAGGTCCATCGTCCACCCCAGGCAGAGCTTGGCCTTGGCCACGTATGTCCCAAAGGCTGTGCCAATGCTGCACGTCATTAACTCGAACGGGAAGAACTCCGTCTGAGCCGGCGTCACGTCGATGGTCGCATCGGACTTCTTCGTAGTCACCTTTCCTCGAAGGCTCGCCGTGAACTCGACCATCGTATTGGGCCGCGCTGTCAAGCGCAGCCGCTCTCCAAAGCAGCCCGTGGTCTGCCAGCCAGTTCCCGCACCCGCCGTGCTGGCATCACCGTACACGATCGTCTTATCTACAATGGTGTTTAGGCTATCCCAACTCAGCGACCCATCGGCGTCCAAGCACATCCCAATGATCTCGCCGTCGCACAACGCGTTCAGTCTCCCGCTCCACACCAGCGCCGGGTTCTCCTTGATCGTAGTCGGAGGCGTCACGTGTGCAGCCAGCAGTCCTACCTCCTCGTCCTCAAAGGTAGCTTTCTCCAACTGCAATCCGTACTGCGTAATCCGCGTCCCGTACTGGTCCACCCCGCCTACTTGCACTACATTAAAGGCTGTCGGGGTTATACTAGGCGTCACCATCTCGCACCTCCTGTTTCACTTTCACCTTCGCTTTCACTTCCACTTTTGCCTTCACTTCTACATAGAGCGGCTTGCCGTCCACCGTCTTGGCTATCCGCAGAATATCCGCTACACTGGGGCCGCGTATCACTTTCACGATGTAGTCGATATGCTCCTGCGTCAGGTCATGGGCTGGAACACACGACCACCGTTCGTCGTACTTGCCCATGTACTTTAGGACCACTCGCTCACCCTTCTTCTTCGTCATCTTCGCCCTCCGATGCTACGAATGTGGACGTGGCATCAGGCCCATACGGAAACCTCCCCGCGCTGCCTTCTATCTTGCCCACAACCGCATCCGCGATCCGCTTTAGCTCGTTTCTCACTCCACGCAGTATGTCCAACAGTTCTTCAGCTCTCAACTCGTCAAGCATACGCTACCTCTCTCACGTTCTGGGCCACCAACGTCATGTCAAGCGTCCTGCACCTATCTCCAGCCACGGTCCGGTAGCCCCAACGCCCCATTTCTAATTCACACCGAGTGCAAGTGTCGTCGGCGCTCACATGGGCGATGAACTTCGCCACAGCTAGATTCCACAGCTTCTGCAGCGTCTCTTCGGCGCGCTTCTTGTCCGCCCCCAGGGGCACATAGGCTCTCATCGGTGTTCGCCACGTCTCCATATTCGTCTGGCACCCGTAGTTCTGCTGGCGTATTCTGGTATCGAAGATCGCCACTTGACAGTAACCCGATCCCGTGACTACGATAGAGTCCGGTCGCCCCTTCTCCACCTTCCGCACTATGGTAGTGATTTCCGCCATCAGGTCCTTGACGGCTTCGATGTGGTCGTAAAGTTCTTCTGCCATTTTAACTCAGCGACAATACTTGGCCGGGGCTATAAAGCAGCGATCCGCCCTCGGCATTATAGGTAGTCACGACGAAGTTCGCGAACACATTTTGCAGATCCACAGTTCCGCCATATTGATTAACCGTCGTGATTGTTGGGTCTGTACTGGCCGTGTCCTTCACGCCGCTAGCATCGAATGAGCCCTTGATCACATTCAGGGTCGTGATAGTCGGGCTAGCAGATAGCGCCGCCCCGGTCGACGATTGCGGAATCCAATTAAATCCCCCGCCAACCAGCGTCAGGGTCGTAATATCGTCATCGCCCGTCGCCATATCAATCGTCGCCGACCCAAAGTTCAGCGTCCCACCCGAGAACAGCACGTCGCCCAACGCACTAGAACAAGTCAGCACTCCACCGGTCATCACCAGAGCCATAGGCGTATCAGTACTCTTGAAGTTCACGCACTTATCACCTATCTGCACCGTGCAACTGGCAATCGGAATCACTCGCAGCGTCGTCACGGCCACGCCCGAATCACCTCCGTGGTCGCTCTTCTCGCTATCTCCTTGCAGATAAACCGTGCCAGCCAACACCTCCACTAGAGTCCAGACGGCGGCATTGGTCTCGTCATTGGCTTGGCTAGACAGATAGACAGTGCCATTCCGAGCGTTGATGACGCACTTTACCACATCTGCGTCAGTATTAGCCCCGGCATCACATTGCAGATAATACGTCCCACCCCCTGCTATGTAGACAATGCCATCAACTTGAAACTCCATCGGGGTAGCAACCGCTCCAATGCTGCCTATGTAGCCACTCTCGATCGTGATGCTACCCAGGTCAACGGTAGCGAACGTACTCAGGCTTGCGTCCACGTCCTGTGTCGTACGACCATCAAAGATGATGTCATCGCCAGCCCCAGGCACGCCCGACGGCGTCCAGTTCGCAGCGACGTTGAGGTCGCCATCTACACTTCCGTCCCAATATTTCGTAGCCATTCCATTCCTCCCACTATATCACTTTAGCCTACCACCACTTTTCCCGTCGATACCGATTGATGATCATAAGTGCATCCGGCACGTTCGCCGCCACGTACGGCAACCCCCCGGGTGGGGAGCCGGTCGTATCCGCGAAGGCCGTCGTCCCGCGATGGTACAATCGCGCCACAGAGATTCCGCACAGCTTCTCAATGTCCTTCGGCGGAAGGTAGCGGCTGATCGCAGTCGTCGCCACGTGCGCGGCGGCAGTCGTCCCATTCTCGCCTCGGGAGATAGTCACAGTATCATTAGGACTGTCAGTCGAGATACTCGACACAAACACCTGCTCGCTCTCGATGAGCAGCATCCAGCCAACTTCAAGCGTGCCAGTCAGGACGGTCAGCGAGAGCCCCCCACTCGCCAGCGGGTCATTCAGCACCGTCGCCCCCGTGGCCTCCGTGTCATCGCAGTAGCCATACGACCCAGCGACGGAGTTGGCCTGCTGTGGAGTCCCAGTGTACTCCAACGCCTGGCTGCTGCCAACCTTCATCATGATCAGATTGTACGGCTTCTCGCTGTAGTTGTTGTGCTGTCGCAGGAAGTAGTTCCCGGAGGTGACGGTAGTGTTCCCATTCTTCGTCGTGAAGGTAGTTAAGCTCAGCAGCCACTGATCCAATCTCAAATGGCCGGTGTCCCAAGCGTGGTCAAGCAGCCGCGTCTCCGTCACCGGGATAAAGTAGGTCGGCGAGAGCTTCGTGTAAGGCTTGCACATTTCCTCAATGTCCTTGCTCACCGCACGGATCAAGTCCACCACTCGGTCGTCGTAGTCCGTCACGCCGGCCAGATCGGGCAGCCAGTCCTGTTTAATTGCATCGAGACTTACGTACAGTCGGTTGCTCAATCTTCAGCGTCCTCTACTATTAGATCTATCTTGTTCACGATTACACCCTCTTCCCCTGGCTCAATTATCACGTTCACCTTCACTTCATTAGCCAGAAACTCCGCGTCCACCTCAAACGCATCGAAGCAAACCGCCAGTAGCGTCAGTGTGATTTCCGTCAAGCCTTCGTCGTTTTGAGTAATTACAATCTTCGACGCCGGCAGCATCTTGCCATCCAACTCGATTTTAGTAAGCGCCAACATCTTTGCCAAGCTAATCTTCAACTCTTTCGGCCAACTCATGCCCAAACCTCCAGTGCCCAGCGATCTCTCAACGCGCCAATCGGAATGCTCGCATCGCCCCCGGCCTGCAACTGTGTCTTCTTCAACTCCGCGATCTTATCCTCGTACGCCTGCCGCATTTCCTTAACGGTCGCAAGCAATCGCGTCCCCGGCGCCAGCACCTCCAGCACGGCCAGCTCCTGCGGATCCGGGTTCGTCATCAACCGGTTCACCGCCGCCCGCATCGCCCTCCACTGCACGAACAGCACCAGCACATCCAGGTGGCGGTCGGGCACAGTCAGAGTTATGATATCTGTGCCAGGCGCGGTGTGATCAGCCAGGTAGGTCAATCGTATCTCCTCCGTCGAGCTTGGTTCCTCCCCCAGGCGCAGCGTGTCCGGTTTCTCAAAGCCCCGCACAGCGTACACTTCCAGTCCCTCAAAGCCACGAGGGTCATCCTGCTCGCGTCGTTCCAATAGGTCGGGCGGGTCGTTCCCTTCCGGGTATTCCACGGCCAACACCGTCTGGATTCCCGTGAAGGAGGAGAGGCCGTATTCTTGCTGATCATCCACGCAGGTGATGTTAGTGCTCTCGTCGTCGGTGTCTACGAACATGGGAAAATGAATAGAGTAGTCCCGGATGGCATCCCGGATCCACGCATTCACAGTCGGCTCAATCCAACGCGACTTGTCGACTTCTGCATAAACTGATACTTCTCGGAACTCGCCGAGTGTCGTCATTTGACAATTGCCTTCTTTGTGCTATGCTATGTACCATCCTTGATACCAAAGGAGTAGTCATGCAATTTGCCACCATATCAGAAGTTCGCCGCAATATCAGCCAACTCGTCAATCAGGTCGTCGAAGACGACGAACATCTTTTGATTACCAGGCAGGGAAAGCCAGTAGCGGTTCTGTCCAGTTACGATGCGTTCCACAAATCCGAACCTCAGCTTTCACTTGAGCCCATTGGGCATACAAGCAGGGTCTTTGTCCATTCGCCAGACGATGGCCTTCTGCGCGTTGTTGCCTATCAGCGCGTCAGAGATTTGGCGTTACTGGAAGCGGTCTTCGAGTGCCAAGTCTGCCACGAACACTTACTGATTTCTAATCACATCTCAAGAATCAAATCGCGTAAATTTGTTGAATAAAACTCGACCACGGCCCAGCGGGTTCGCCCTTTGGAGTGATGTAACCCTGATCGCAATTGAGCTACCCGCTATCTCCCCACTATCCAACTCATTTCTTCCACCTCCACCGCCTCCTGGTGGTGCTGCGCGATTTCTTCCTCGCTCGGCGCATTGTCAATCGCCCGCATAATATCCCCAGGGTCGATAACCTCTCCGGTAAACTTCGCCGCCCACGTGATGGCCGTCTTGCGGTCAATCAACTTCAACTCCAACATCACCGCCGCCATGTCCACGATGGTCTTTCCTGCCCGCGCCAGTGCCAGGTTGTCGTCTCTCGTCAGGTCGGCTACGTTCCGCGTCCAACCCCAATCCGTCTTCTTGTCCTCATCGTAATCCTTCGGCAGCCAACGCATGAATTTGCCCATCTGGTGTGACCGTATCATGCCCGTCTTCACCAGGTCAATGAACATGTTCACCACGAAGTGCTGTCTCATCGCCCAGGCCTGGAACACTGGCTGGTTAGCTTCCCTGGCCGTCGCACGCGTCGCCTGATGCGTATCGCCAAGGAAGTTAGGAGCCACCCCGCCGCCAACCGCCATGGCCATCCGCAAGGCTCGCCCATCGTCCTGCGCATCGCCAGCCTCAATTTTCGCGTTTTTCGCCTCGATCCCCTCATTCGGCATGTGCACGAACACGGACCCACCAATAATGCCGCCTCTGTACTTCTTCTCCAGTTCTTCCACTCGCGCCGGGCTGCCGGCTGTCATGTCCCACACCCACGCATTGCGGGCCTGGTTGATCCTCACTCTATCCTTCAGCCACGCCGTGTACCGTCGTACCCAGGGTAGCATGGTGTCCAAGTCCCCGCCCCAGCTTCGTGTCGCCCCAACCGGCACGTTGAGCGCGTAGTGCAGCATCACCGGCTTCGTCAGGTCCTTCTTCGCCTCTGGATGCTCCGGCGACAGCCACCACTTCCCACCGATCTCTCCCTCGATGTCGCCTTCCCTCAACTCGCGGTATTTCAACGGGCGCTTGTAGTCATCAGGGTCGGTCACAATCTGCACGATACGGCGAGCCGGAACCGCTCTCACATACGGTATCCCATCCATCGGATTGTGGTACATCACAAAGAATAGTTCGCCAGCCCGACAAAGCTCGTCGGCCAGATTGTAGATCTCCAGGTACATCTTGTTCTTGCGATGATGCCAGAAGCGCTGAATCCAGTCGTTTACCTGTTTGCGCTCGCTGCTGATGGTCATCTGTCGCCCTACCACGTAGGCCGTGTGCAGGTTCACAATACGCCGCGCAAACGGGTTAAGGCTCCATGCTTCAAGCACGTCGGCCAGGTTCTGCTCGCGGGTGGCCCAGTCCATGTCCTGCGGGCGCGTTGCCATGTCCAGCTTCGCCCACCAGTCTTCATCAACCGCCAGGCGTACCCGTCTCATCTCCGCTTCAATAATATCGCCAAACAGGAAATCGGCCGCCGCACTGCGCACACCTTCCTTCCGCAGCTTCGCAACCCTGGACCTGTTCCCAAGACCGCCAAGCGCGGTGTCGATGACCTCGCCGAACAATCTCTGCGCTATGCGTTCTTCAAAATCACCTAGTCTACCCATCCTCAGCTTCCGCCTCTTCTGCAGGCACCATGATCCTGTGCTCGTTCAATGTTCTACGAATGAGTTTCTTCTGCTCCAGCATCCCCCAGAAGGCATCCGGCGGGTGCGGCGTCTTGCACAGCACAGTCAGTGCCACGTATAGGTACACCAAATCACCAATACCGACCACATCACCGACCGCTATCTCCCAGCCTATTTTCTCCACTTTTATCTTGTCGTCATTCACGCTCTTTTCCAGCTTGCGCACCTTATAGCAGATGATAGTGGTCATATCTGTCTCTTGCCTTGGTGTAAGGTGGATACCGTCCACCGCTAAACTCTCAGAGATCTCCCTCGCTATTCCGTTGGCATACTTCAGGTCAATCATCCGCCCTTCCTCCCAATACTCCCAGCGCATCGAGGTCGCCCATTCCGCTATTCATACACTGGCGGCGGAATAATCACGGTCATCACATCGCCTGTGCCTTCACCTACACTGTACACTTCCTCGACAGATCCGTCCGAAAGGCTCCGCTTGAACACCAGCTCGAAGTAGTATGACTCAGACTGAGACGACAACCCTTCACACATTATCTCCTCCACACAGGCACGCGGATCCTCAATTCGTCCTTGAGGGTGGACCACCAAAATCTTAACCACGCCCTAGGGAATGCCAACCAGAACTTTAAGGCAGCGATGCGCTTGTCTCGCATCGTCCAGCCGCCTGGCTCATAATCAGCACAGTTCCATTCCGGCCATAGTCAGGATGGTTCATGTAGCTCTTGCTTTCAGTCACAAATCCTCGCCACGCCATTTGCTCGCCTCCTTTGTCGCCATTTATGTTCTCTGCCCTATCTTCACACGTACCCCCCTCGATCAATAGCCACCATCGCATCCACCCCCTCGATGTAGGCATCCACGTAAATACCCCCACCATCCATTGAGGGCCAGCGCAAGGCCGCATAGCCGATAATCACCGTCATGGCCAGGTCGTCCGTAGCCCCCGAGGGAGCCTTCAACGACGACGCCTCGATGCTGACCAGCTCGTTCACCGTCGCCTCGTCTCGCAATATTCGCCCCGCACTGTCCCGCAGGGTCTGCGCAGCCAGGTCCATGGCCATGGACTTGTGACGCGGCGTAGACAGCCACCCAAACTTCTTGCGCGTCACCGTCGAATCATGCGGGTTCACATACAAGAGGTGTTCGAACCCCAGGTTTCTGATCTGCAGGATCACCGCGTGGCCGTGGTTGTTTCTCTCGGGGACGATAGTCGCATCGTTGTACCACTCGGCCAACTCTACCAGATAGCCACCGAAGACATCTGGCTCCACCTTACCACTGAACACCGCACATTGCTCCCACTTTGAGTTCAGCACCATCCCCGCAGAGGGGTCAGACGACGGATTTCCCTCAGCAGGGTCAGCCGGCAGCACGTATTTCTCCCCAGGCTCCGGTGCCTCAAACACTACCAGCCCCGGCACCGTCAGCGAGTGCTCCAGCGACGGCATCAGCTCCCACCCACCCAGCCATTCCGGCCTGAAGCGCTTGTCCATCGAGCGGGGCGCCAGAGCTTCTCTAGCCGTGGCTGGGAAGTTCGCCTTCATAGAGTCTTCTTCGTAATCCCGCTGTCGATCCCGATACCAATTCTCGTCGCGGTCTGGTCTGTCGTACCACGCCAGGAAGATGGGGGTGTAGTTATTTCGCCCGGCTACGGCATCTCTGTATCTCTGCTTAAACTCCGAGGCTGGCGTGTCTTTGTTAGCAGCGCTAATCATGATTAGCTTGCCGCCTCTCTCCACCCCCGGCTGCACGCTAGCCACCAGCGACTTCAAGTGCGGGATATGGTCCGCTTCGTCGATCAGCGCCATGTTTCCCGTAAGGTTTCGCCCCGCTTCCTTGGTACATGGAAAGGCGCGTGCTGTGCTACCAAGATACGAAAACTCTAGCTCGTGGCCATTGTCTGTGCCAATCGACGCTTGCAAGAACAACGGCAACCTCTGGTGCATCTTACGCAGTCTGTCCAGCAGGTCCATCGCCTCGCCGTCAGTCAGGCTGAACAGTAACCCAGCCCCCCCAGGCCGGAACAGCATGTCCCACAGAAGGTAACTGATGCAGAGCCAAGTCAGGCCCATCTTCCTAGCCTTGAGCACCACTAGAAGGTCGTTCTTGTGAATGGCCTCCAAGGTCGTTTTCTGACACGGCCAAAGGGTGAAGGGGATCCATTTCCGCGTCTCCTTATTTTCCAGCAGGGTATACTGGTCTATGAAATACAAGGGGGAGAGAGCGCACTTAAGTTTCTCCCGCTCCTTCGCCTCCCTCCCCAGTTTCAGATCCGCCCCCAGCCCCTGGTTTCCCGAACCTCTCCTCTTCATATTTCTGGATCTCCTCAGCCGCTTTCTTCATCTCGTCCACGCCGTACTCTCTATCGTAGAAGTCCACGCGCTGGCTCTCCTGGTAGCGTCCAGTCAGTTCCAGCACCAGCTTGATGGCCGATATATTCCCCTCCTCGGCCTCGTCGCCCAGGGCCTTGAGGATCTCCGGCAGGCGCCAGTCCAGATTGCGACGAACCTCCGCGAACACGGCATCTTGAAATCCGTCCAGCTTCTTCCAGGTAAGCAGCGTCCTCGGGCTCTTGCCCAGTTGCTCAGCGATCTTCGCCTGGGTATCTACTTTCTTGTCGCGACTACCAACCGGAATCGCGCACCACCGGATGTATATGAATTGTTCTGTGGTCCATTCCTTCTGTTGCGGCATGATTCTCTCCTAATCCCGCACGTTCTAGCTCGCCCATTCACCCTAAGGGAGAATGGCTACTCAGCGTCATTCCCACGGCCTGAGAACCCAGTATAAACCGTAGAACGCCAGCGCCCCCAGGCCCTGCATCGCTAGGATGCCAGCCAAGAGACACACTGACAGAATAATACCGAACAGGTCAACCAGCCTGGCTATCACGCGCCCAACACCTTAAACGCTAATCCTATCAGGCCACCGACAATCAACGTCAGCAACCCATAGCTAATCTTCACGCGAGCATCCAAGGCCGCCACCTTCTCGCGTAGCTCATTGGCTTTGTCCAATTTACTATCTATCTTGTCTAGCCGATATTTGATGCCCTTCCAGCGTTCGTCCAACCGAGCTAGCGTAGAAACCAATTCTCTATCCTCGGTTCGGCGTCGCTCAACACCGTCCTCTGTCGCCATGCAGAGCTCCAATCCTCAATCCATCTTATAATATCCCGCCTTGCAGCACCGCCCTGGTGAAAGGAGTTAAGGCCAGAGCAGCACTACAAGGAGGAAACACTGCCCACATCTCTCTCAGGAACGCAGGCAGATGAAACCCTACTCGCTACGACCTGAGCATCTTGAGCCTAATGATCTCGGCCCGGACCCAGTTCCCTTGGCCGCCCACGAAGGCCAGCGCACCAGCTACCAGCGCAGGCCAGAACGTGGCATCGAATCCGCCAGGTTGGTAGCCCATCGCCACGCCCACCCCCGCGGCCGCCAGCGGGATTCCCACGTTAAAAGCCAGGATAACGGGCAGCTTCCACTTCCTCTCCAAGCTACCGAATTGCGGCACGTACTCCGCCGCGATGCTGACCAACACGCCCACCACCATTGCGATGCCGGGGTCCTGCGCCCAAGTCAGAAATTCCTGAAACGACATTTTTCCTGCCTCCATAAAGTATGATCACCTCAGCACGTTTGACGCCGAAGTGTAAAGCACTTTGTCTATCCGCCATCCAAAAATCCAAGTTGCGATCCCCGATCGCACTACCTCTGTCCTGGCAAATTCACCCACGCTGCAACGAGGGAACGAAGAACACCGCCCCGAAGGGCCACGCCGGCCCGCACGCGCAAGCTCCGTCGAAGGCCGCCAGGCCTGATGCCGCGATGCCTAACCCGTCCATGCCCGCGTCATGGTTTGTGTACGCAGTGAGCAACATCGTAATCACCATCGTTGCCTGTAATATCATGCCAATACCTACTACCCGCCGGGAATCGTGAAGCTACACGCCTTCGACCTGCCCTTGGCCTCAGCCACGTAGCGATAGCGCGGCGGCCAGGCCACCACGCGATAGCAGTACGTCTTTGGCTCCTCCCGCGCGTACCACAGCCGGGCAGGATTCAACTCAATGTGATGAACTCTACCCACCTCCGACAGCTCGGAGGCCCACATACCATAAGGATTGCAAGGCTGCGGGATGTCTTCCGTGCTCTGGTCGAGGTTGAAGTACACCCTACCCACAGCCTCTCGGTCGGTGATAAACGTGACCTTCACATTGGCATAACCAGTCTCGTCGAGGTCGGCGCTGATAAAGTGCTGCACATTGGCAACGGCCGGGGCATCATAACGGTCCAGTTTCCCCACCGTCACCTGGTCACACTTATACCGTCTTGTCCTCGCATCGTAGTAGATGTGCAGCTCGGCCTCCAGCGCGGTATCCCAGCTCCACTCTCCAATACAACGGCGTGTCAACAGCTGGCCGTCAGGGGCTAATTCCCGTTCCACAGGCGACACCAGGGCCACCACGCGATAGGTAGCTTCCGGGCGAACGTGCAGGCTCTGCCGCTGACTGTAGCTCAGGTATTGAATCAGGCTATATCCACCAGCCCCAACGGTATTGATCATAAAGTCGCAGGCCGACCAGGGAGGCCCAGGATTCTTCCTGGAGGTGATCAGCTCGTTGTCGCCACGCTGAGCAAGTAGCCCTCCAGCCCATCTGTAGAACCCACCGTGCACCGCAGTCAGCAGTGTATCGCCAACCAGGTCGCCCCGCTCGTTCCACATCAAAATGCGAAAGGCGACATCCCCACCGTCCGAGCAGTGGCCCCATACCCTCAAGCCAGGGTTACAGCCTTGACCCGCACCGCAGTAGCCGCCCATTCCGACCACCAGCTTATCACAGTACGCTATCCTCTCAATCACTTCCTCGTTCATGCCCCACCTCCACTTTCAACTAGAGGGAAGCCAGTACGGAGTCCGATGTTAGCTCTCGGCGTCGAAGATTTGCACTGGCTTCCCCCCTGGGCGACCTCGCTTAGGCCTGGTAGCTCTAGAGAGGTCTCGCAAACACACAAAAGGGCCCGGTATTCAACACAGGGTTACCAGGCCCAACTCCATTATACCAAATTTTTAGAGTGTTGTCAAGATGCAAGCTAGCAGGCTATACCCCTCTCCCACAATAGCCATTTTACAGCCGGCGCCCAGGAAAGTCAAGCTATTTCATATTTGACAATTCTTCATTTACCACTATAATACATGGCAACTAAGGAGTATTATGAAGGAAATCTGGAAACCAATAGTTGGTTTTCCGGGCTACGAGGTTAGTAATCGTGGGCGTGTCGGGAGCTTCAAAAAGAGAGAGGGTGCTAGCTGGATTATTACCAATACGCTCCAGCTCATCCTAAGTCACACCTTGATAAGTGGCTATCGTGCGGTTCATCCCTGCCATGAGGGGACACCCAGTACACGCAGAATAGGAGGTCTTGTACTCGAAGCGTTTGTCGGACCAAGACCTAAAGGCATGGAGGTCTGTCATATGGATTGCAACAAACAAAATGACTATCTCGATAACCTGAGATGGGACACCCACACTGCAAACTTAGCAGATGGCTACGGATCAACCACAACGCGCCTCACAAAACAAGGTGCAAAACAAGTGCGATCGCTTGCAGCAAAGGGCTCCAGCGACGAACAGCTTGCCAAGCAATTCAGCGTAAGTAAGAAAACCATCGCTAGGTGCAGAACAGGGCGAAGTTATGCCTACGCCGAGGGGCCAATCACACTCCATAATCTCACAGACGCACAAGTGCGAGAAATCCGCCAGCTAGCACACATGGGTACGAATTATGCCACCATCACAAAGGTCTACAATGTATCCATATCTGGCGCTAGCCGCATAGCACGCGGTATAACACGACGGAAAGCAGGCGGGCCAATATCACCACGCCGACGCAAGCACAACATCAGGAAAGCCAACCCATGAAGCAAGAAAAGCGACTCAGTGTGCCCACGTTTGCCTACTCATGCTATAGAAAGGGAGGAATACGAACATTGTTTACAGATTGGATCGGATACCACTCGACGCGCTACTACTACGCTCGCGGGGCATTGTTCGGTGCCATGCTAACAGTTTACCTAATCTATTGGGGAGTGCCGGCTTTGAGGAGCCTGATTCACAGATTAAAGGAGAAGTTCAATGCAAGTCGTTAAAGTAAGACGCTACAAGGTCGGCTACGAGATCCGCACAGAGAAGTTGACAGAAGGCGACTGTGGAGTTCCAGGCGGCATGATGATGAAGAACGCCTACACAATTCCAGAGGGCTATTACATTGGTAGTAGCAAGTGGGCGCATCGCTTAATGGTCAGGCGTGGGCTCAAGCCCCAGCCCCACGGCCCAACCAATCCCAGTGCAAACGGAGGACGTGGGTGTACTTGCTCCATTGGCTTCTGTGAACGAGAGCAGAAATGGTACGGCTGGTCGCATCGAGCTATCTTTGGCTTTGGGATTGGGGACACCGTGAAACAAGGTGATTGCACAGCATCTCCAGGTTGCACTGATGAATGGCTAGCAGAGCATCCAGAAGATGATCTGTCCCTACCCATTGGGTTTCAGGCAAAGACACTCGAAGATGCAAAGCGAATGGCAATCGCCTTTGCAGATTCGGTCAGTTGAACAGAGACCCCCCAAGGAGCGCACCCACAATGAAACAAGAAAAGCGACTCAGTGTCCGTCTACCAAAATCCAAACACTTAAATTCAAAGGAGGAGAAATAATGAATGAGGGTAAGGGTGAGGACAAACAGGAAAGCTTGCACGGCCGCATTGTTGACATCAGCGACAAGGCACACGAGGTTATTGTTGCGCTAGACGCCATCGTTGGCAGCAAGCCATCAGACCAGAGGGACGCGAAAGAGCCAGGAACTACGCTTAAAAGCATGCGCCACTCGCTGACCGAGCTAGACCGAAGAATGCAGTACATACTTGACCAAGTCGTAGACATCAAAGGCCAGCTTTAGCGCCTGGGAAGCCCGCTTAACATACAAGCCACTCTACATTACGAAGCAAGGCTGCGGAGACGCGAAAGCGTCTGGTAAGAACGTTGAAGTGCCAGCAGAACAGCCAAGATCAGGCAGATTCTGCGGTATGCAAAGCATGGGACGGCTGTTTCTAGGGCAGCCAGAACATGAGGAGCTGAGTGGGGAATCCAGCCCGCAGTCTTAGTTCGAACCAGTAGCCAAGCACGTCCGCACTAGGAGTTCTGACACCATGACAGAAGAAAAGCGACTCACCGTTCGTCTACCAAAAGACCTCCACGACAAGTTCAAAGCGGCCACGGCAGGCAACGGCAAAGACATGACCGAGGTGGTTCTCGATTTCGTTGCCGGCTACGTCAGCATCCACGCCCTATTTACCGTCGCCGGCGATGATCTACCGCTAACCCACGAGCAGTACGAACAAGCACTGCGCATTCTTCAGAGCACATTAGAGGAGGAAGCAGCGGAGCAAGACTATGAATGAGTTACCCACGTTTGTAAGACTGCTCATTATGCTCGTCTCTATCGCAATTCCAGTAGTAGCCATTGGCGAATTGTCCAGGGCAGCATGGCGAGCCATAAGACCCAAGTTGCTCAAATATGCCTTTCTTCGCACGAACCGCGGTGCTTGGTACTGGCTCGTGGCCTTAACCGCATCCGAGGAAGAATGGAGGCGGCTAGAAATTGGGCTACAGTCTCTCTGTTTCGCGAGGCCGGCATCGGACTAGGTGATTATGACGAGTACGATGGCGCCGAAGATTACTGCGGCACGATCTGGGACATTTTCCGCCTGTCGGACGGTGCGACCGTAAACCTACACGACCTAAACAAGGCCCTATAGGAGTTAATCAATGACCCACTGGACAAAACTATCCAACAAAGACCTCTACAACTTGGCTGCCAGGTTTGTCATCCGAATCATCCCATCAAGCGGTTGGCAGGCCGTACTTGAACCACTGAGCTCGCTTGCTAGGTCCATCCTTTTCTACGACAGCTTCTTCGTCAAGCTCTGGCACCCGCCAACAGAAGATGGACAAGAAATACTCAAGCGAGGCGTATTGCTCTGCGTCCCACTCGAACACCTAGCTTTCCTGCACACGCTTGAGGGCCACCTAATCACGCAAGTCATAGACGCCAACGTACAAGCGGCCATCGCTGGCAGTTTACCTATCCCGCCCGGCAATCAGTACCCATCATTCTTCTTTGACGCCGCGCTTGGCCTTGATGGAGAGCAAGAATTCGACCGCTTTTTATTCGGCAAGACAGAAATGTTCCCATTCGGCGAGGAGGCGCCCTGGCAGTCTATCCCTGACCGAGAATGGAGCACGACGCATCAATCATCCTGAGTTCGCAGACGAGGTCGTAGAGTAACGACCACCATCTACTCCTGCTCGCAACTTGCGCCACCAATGTCTACTACCAGGGCGAACACATCTGCGGTATTTTGTCGCTGGTAGGGCCAACACAAGGACTGATCCCTATTGAGGAGCAACCATGCAAACAGTAAAACCATTGATACGAGGCCGCGACTATCGCCTCCTCTCTGATTTCGTCGAACGCGACCCCACACACCCTACCCGCTGCCACCAATGCGAGTTCTACGGCGGACCCTACCCTTGCACTTCTTCAAAGCGCCACTACCCAAGCCGCTACCCTATCATCCACCACTTCATGAAGAAGGACAGCCACGGACGTCTGCTCTTACCCTACGACCAAAACTGCAAGTTCTGGCAAGAACACGACACAGGCTGGAGGGAGGAACTTACGACCCACTGGACACAACTATCCACAACAGCACTTCTCGACCTCGCTTCCTGGTTTCTACAATCTCATTACTCCACCAGAAGGCTGGACGGCCTACTACGAACCATTCAACGAATCCACGCGCTCCTTCTTCTTCCACGACAGTTTCTCCGTCAAGCTCCGCCACCCACCTACGGACGAACCCCTAGAACCGCTCAAGAAGGGCGTCCTGCTTTTAGTTTCGCTCGAACACTTGGCCTACCTTCGTGGCCTGGACGACCACGAGATCGCGGCGGTGATAGCAACCAACGTCCAAGCGGCCATCGACTACAGCCTGCACATCCCGCCCGGCGGCCAGTACCCAACGTTCCACTTCGGCGCTATATTCGGACTCGATGACCCCAAAGACCCGCCGCTTTGGTACTGAGCACTCAAGGAGGCATCAATGATCAATGTTCACCTAGGTGACCAAACATTCCAATGGCAGCCGAAAGACGACATCACGGCCTACGAACTCGTCTGCTGTACAGGCTTCCTGCTCCTAGCCAACCTGGTCGAGCCATACCACGTCAAGGAGCAGGAACTCATTGAGTGCTTCAAAGTCCACAGGGTCCGCCGGCACTTCGTGGACGTTACCGCTATTCTGACAGAAGGAGCATCCAATTGAAAAAGAAAGCCGTTTACGCAGGACTTGACAAGTGCGGAGCATTCGCGCGACTCTACATAATAAACGAGCGAGACTCAAGCGACACAGGAGTTCCCCCAACTCGCACGGAATGGATCGAGATACTAGACGCGATCGGAGCGGAAATGGGAGAGATGCTCCTCGTCTCATTTCACAGACAATCACAATTTACCAATGACAACAACCCCGCCGCTCTGTCGCTAGAAGAATTGACGGTTCTTGATAATCTTCAAACAGCGTGGGACCTATTCACTGATCTCCCACAGATCCACGAGGACGACTTGCCAGACTTCCTTCGTCACATCCATGCTGCACAACGCATTCTACTGTCCAGGCCAGCACTTCGACACATCAACAAGCCAGAAGAAGGCACAGAGCCGGCCCTGCCTGATTCCCTTCGCGTCTGCACCGACTGCCTGATCCACCACTACGAGAACTGTGGAACTTGCTTTGGGTGGGGAGTTTACGTAGGGCCTACAGAAGACGGGTTGACCCCTATTACCACACTTGCGGTACACGCCAAGGAATTTCGCCGGGCTACATTGCCCTGTCCAGAGTGCGGAAGTGGGCCAGAAGGACTGCCGAAGGGAGACGAGAAGAACGCCACCTCGTTGCCTACATTCCCATCCATCTCACACCTATCTTGCTATCAATGCGCTCATTTCCCCCTTTGTACTTATGCAAAAGAAGGCAGTGCCATACTAAAAGCCAGGTCAGCCGGAAAAGCCATACTAGCTCAGGCAGCCGAAGAGGACTGTGCCTCCTTCTTGCCACGGGAGAATCCATAATGCACCAACGAATCGCCATAGCCGGCATACCCAAATCAGGCAAATCTACCCTCGCCAACTCTCTCTCCGACCACGCCCTCCACACCGACGACCTCATCCACCTCGGCTGGAGCCAAGCCTCCCAAGCCACCTCCGAATGGTTCAACACCCCCGGCCCCCTCATCGTAGAAGGCGTTACCGTCGTCCGCGCCTTACGCAAATGGCTCCACCAACACCCCAAAGGCAAACCCGTAGACCAAGCCGTCTTTCTCAACACTCCCCACCAACCTCTATCCCCCGGACAACAACGCATGGCCAAAGGCTGCCGCACTGTCTGGGTCCAAATCCTACCAGAACTGCTCAAGCGCGGCGTCATCATCGGAGAAGGCTTCAGGGAAGAAGAATGAAAAAGACTCAGCTGAATTGGAAGGAAAAGTATGAAAAGCGTCTATGCCGCACAGCGCATTCTCTTATCCAGGCCAGCACTTCGACACATCAACAGGAGGAAGAATGACAATGATAACATGTAACATTTTGGCAATAGTGATAACGGTGGGAATATGGATGATCGCGATCGTGGTTGTCATCATAGGTGGAAAGATTGCATACCGCGACGGCTTCAAATCTCGCCTGAGAGCACACGGCCTGAACGAAACGGAGGTAGAGCGTCTGTGGAGGAACCGACCCCAAAGGACAACTTGAAAGGAGCGCAAGAATGACCCTCAACCCCACAACACGTATCCCACCGTACCCGCCTCTAACCTACGACGGAGTGTTCGTTGCACTAAAAGCTCTCGGAATGGGCCATTATGACCCCAGGGGCCGTCCAGTAGACCTGGTTGTTCACCCAGACCTGTTAGCCGTAGCGGTTAGCATAGCACTAAGCAACACCTTTTCCGGAATAATCGCAGCAGTACGGGTGCATTTGCTCAATGACCACTGGCGGTTAGAGTTCGCAAGGCCACAAACACGTAAGGGCGAATGGCCATGTCAATGGTGCGACAGCTCAAACGAGAGTAAGCGGACGCAATGCCTAACCTGTGGCGGGCCAAACCTTGCATCTTGCCACAGGAATAGCATAGCTACCTCAACCGCGACCGCCACTCAGGACCCATCCGTGAATCGCCACTTTGAGTTCCTTGACGAAGAAGACAACGAGATTTGGAATCGCTTAGTCGTAGCCAAAAACCTCGATCCACGCACTAGCTTTATTCGCTTCTGGAGATCAGGGAACTTACAGCTTGACGGCGCCTTTTCCCTGGAAGAATTACAGGCCTTCGTAGAGGCTATGCGACAAATGGCAGAACGCGCTACGGACGAGGAGCCACAACGCTTCGCCACAGATGAGGGCCCCTCCCAACCACACTCCAACCTGGAAACTACGTCACTTTCAGAAGAAACAGTCGCAGCCCTCAACCTCGATACCGACAAGGAGAAATTCGCCGCCATCCTAACAATTATGAAGGACCAAGAAGAAAGCTTGAAAGGAGCACCACTCTGGGCGCCAAGCAAGCCCTAACCACACTCCTAAATCATCGAGATCGCACAAGCGGTAACTTCTTCAACATCATGCCAGCCTCCGCCGGCATCTGCGCACCCTTCACGGAGTTGCAAGGCCGACACGCAGACACTATATTCGATATGTGATGCGCACCCCCACGAGACAGCGGTACAATGTGCTCCTGCGCCAGCGCGATCTTCCCGACTCCACCACAGTAAGCGCACATGTGAGCATAATGCCTTAACACAGCTCTCCAATCTTCAACAGTAAAATCGTTTATCGGAGCCATCACCAACCGCGCTCTGTACCGCTGGTTAACCGCCTGCTGCGCCTCTGGATGCTTCTTGCTCCACTTCCGCTGCCGCTTGTAAATCCTTTCACGAACCCCAGGCCTATCTTTGTTTTGCAGCCACCAAGACCCGTTAGCAGCCTGGAGTTCGTGCCGCCGCTTAATAATCCTTTCACGATGCTCTTTAAGATATTCCTTTGCATAAGCCAGCTTCTCCTTGCGATGCTCCCTGTAGTATATCCTGCCCCTAGCCCGTCCTTTCCAAGACGCGCTCTTCAGGACTCTTGCGCGCCAAACGCTCCCCCGCTCTCCCCAAGTAGCGCCCCATGGCAGAAACTCGCACACATTCCTTGCAAGCACCATAATAATATTCACCGCTCGCACGTTGGTATTTGTAATACCCGTCAAGGGCTTTCCACTCATTACATTTCGTACACTCTTTGCCCTCAATCCCATCCTGGAAAACGCGCTCCTTACACATCCCCTTACACTCAGGGCAAAGCGCAGCATATCGCTCCCCTACTCGACGTACACAACTCACCACTATCCATGCTTTATCTCCACAGTCTCGACAGGTACGCTCTATCATACTCTGACGCTTGCCATCACATTGCCTTAACCCCTGCCCTGCAAAGTCCAAATACGCCCAACTCGCTTCCCCAACCTCCTCTTGCCTCAACGGCACCGGCTTCCATATCACTTTTCAATCCCCTCTCTATAGGATCACTCATTCTCAATTGCCACACCTATTATACCATCTATCAGCCAAACAGCAAGCCCAATCTGTACATATTCACAATTTTGACATCCAGACACTTGACGCACCGGAAGGGTTATAAGGGAAACATTGAAATATACTTCACCGCTCGCTCCCAGCCCGCCTTCGGCGTCCTGTCCGCATCGCTAGGTCACACGCAGCGTAGGTTCCTCGCGTCCACCCGGGCGCCGGTCTCGCATCGCATTCGTCCAGTCGAGCCGTGGTTGGTTGACGGGTGATGCCGCCCTTGCCATCGTCGGCTAGAACGCCAAGCTGTCGTCCTCGCAATCCATCATCTATTAGTTCCGCCCCGCGGCATCCCCTGACGGTCGATCACCGTACCCGTCGAGATCGCCCGCCTCTTCTCTCGTCGCAGTCGCACGTCACGGCCGGCATAAGGTCGCTCACCCCACAGGGCTTCGCTCCGTGCGTCCCGCACACTGGCACTGTCGTTGCTAAAGCAACTCGTGGCGTGCGTCCCGCACACTGGCACTGTCGTTGCTAAAGCAACTCGTGGCGTGCCGCCACACCCGCCCAGCCTCCGCCTGCAACAACACTCTTCTTTTTGAAGTGCGCCGCGTCTCGCCCGACACCATCCCCCCGCCCACTCTGTTGACTCATCGAGACCAATTGTTGCCCATCGCCTGACACCGTGACGGTCCTCTTACGAACCCCAGGTGGTCCATCAAGACCGTCCCATCGCCTGACACCGTGACGGTCCTCTTACGAACCCCAGGTGGTCCATCAAGACCGTCCCATCGCCTGACACCGTGGCTTCTCTCCCCGCCAGCGGCGTTGAGTCAGTACCTTCGACACCGCCCGTCGCCTGAGACCGTGACCCTCCTTCTCTTTATTCAACCCCCTTCGCCAGCGGCGTTGAGTCGTCGAGTCCAACAGCTTGAGCTATTGACGCGGCGAGTGGGGAGTCTCCATCGTAGGATGAATGAAAGATGATCATAGGACGACTCCCCACTCGCCTCGCTTGACTCTGCTTGCCAACAGCCTGTGTCCACAGTGGTTGTGGAGTGCCAAGGCTCGGCGGGTTGCAACGTGGCCTATCGGCTATGGCAATGAGCAGAATCCACGCGCTCATGAGGAGGTGTTTGAAATGGAACACGAGGACAATCTGTACCGCATACAGGACAGACTCCTCAGTGCCAATGAGTGCCGCAGCGCAAGCAGAGACTGTGACTGGCCAGCAGACTGCATGTTGGACTGCCCCACCTGCTACAACCTAACAGGGCTAACTTGCCACTTCATCCAACAACCCATAGAGGTGCACCATGATTGAGATCCTGACAATCCAATACGACGCTGCAACCCGGCGCGACGAGGAAGTCGTGGTTGGGTTTGCAGAGACAGAGGAGTTGGCCGCCGCGTTCTGCCAGCTCCTCGCATTTGTCGAGGGCGGCTGGTATAGTTTCCAGCGCCTATCGGCTTAGGGCCAGTACACAACCTCGGCGACTACGAAGGTCCTCACAGTTCATAGTTGACTTTAGGCAAAGGTGGCCCGGAGGGTTCGTTTTTCAGAACCTACCTTCATCAATGGACAAGATTTGTTTTGGAATCGAGAACCTCAAAAAGGACGCAAAGACATGCTAAGCCCCTTTTTGAGAACCATCGATTCCAAAACAGAAAATCTCCCTGACGAAGCCAGAACCATGAAAAACGAAGGTCTGCGCGGTGGTGCCATCCTCTCCACCACCCCTGGGGTAAATCTGCCTATCGGCTTAGGACAAGCAGCGTTGTTCTTGCAGTCCTTTTCTGGATAAGGAGTGAGTTTCCGAGCGCTGGAGAGCCGGTCCAGCGCGTCCACGCCCGGATCCCTCGGGCAGAGCGCCGACCTCGACCAGAACATTTGTTTGTCAGGCAAAACACCCTACCCAGAAGGGTAGGAAAAGACTACCCGAAGAGGTAGTTTATTGGAGGAGAAAAGACTACCCGAAGGGATAGGGAAAACCTACCCCTTTGAGTCTTGACAGTTGTCGAGAAATCTGCTATAATATAGGAGCCTGGAGAGCAGACACCAAACCCAATTTGTCAAAAAGCCGCTTGCTTATGGTCTGCCCTCCAGGTGAACCAACCGCAAGCGGCTTTTTGTTTCACCCCGTAGGAGGGAAAATGTCACAGCAGGACCGCACAACCGCAGTAAATTTGATGACCGAGTACGACCGTAAGTGGGCTTTGCAGATGATAGCCGGAGGAGCATTGAGGATGGACGCCCCGGATCTGCACCTAATTGACGACAGCGCAACCAACCAGGAACTCCTGGACGCGGTAGCCAAAATCGTCATCGCCAGACAAAAGCGCACCACGTAGCAGACGAGGCCGAGGAATAAACCCCTCGGCCTTTTCTATCCCGGGGAGGGAAAATGTTCACAGGAAACGAGTTAACAATCTGCCAACTTGACCTCAGAACCGCAGCGCAGGAGCCAATCGTATACCGAAACACCATGCTCCAAATGCTCTACCCGGAAGGCCGTTTTGGTATCCTCCGTATGTCGGATGATCCAGACGACAAGGAGAAAATGATTGAACTCCTCGCTAAGGACTACAACGGCCTGACGCTAGACTTTGCCGGTGGTGGTCGCAAGGATGGCAAGCAGATGATAACTGACGTTGAGCTTGCCCACCGCTACTTTACCCCGGAAGGCAAGACAGAGCC
>SDBV01003238.1_pt1 | contig 24198 bp, 22 predicted proteins | sample 2277081 | NCBI WGS metagenome assembly SDBV01 (sample SAMN10402039, study PRJNA504765) | marine sediment metagenome | isolation source: marine sediment core GS10_PC15, 223 cmbsf | place: Arctic Ocean: Southern Knipovich Ridge | collected 2010 | reverse complement strand
TAATAGAAGAGAGGGTGATATTGACGGCGGGATGTATCGGAATTTGATGAAGACGAAGGGTCCCAAAGAGAAGATCAAGAAAGTCGAGGATTATTTCGAAGACACGCTTGACCGGTCGCTTACAGCCGAGATAAAGTTTTCCGCTTGAACACCCCAGCTTCAGGCCAGTTCGGACAAGTGAGACAACTTCCCACCCCTCTCCAATTTTGGTGGCAGCCCCCCCAAGCTCCAAATATTTGTCGGCTAAAAGGACGGGTTTGACAAAGGCATTCGTTGTGAGAGAGAGAATTTTTTTGGCTGAACCCAATGTATAAGTACCAGCCTTGATAAGCGATCTTTTTTCAATTTTTCCGCTCATATCCCATTGCTTCTTACACTCATGATAAGCGTCTTTTGTTTTGCAAATTTTCCGCTTTAGTGCGGGGATTTCGAAGGGAACTTTCGAAATATACAAGAGGCTTTTCACATCGCCCAAGGCACCACTTGTAGCACTTAACTCTTCGCACCTACGGAAATTCGATGGATCAAAGGAGAGGGAATATTCAGTAATGTTAAGACTGGTCCTTACGAGATTGAGGACTTTTATGAGGCCTTCAGGCTCACTTCCCAACTTGGTGACAAACCGACCTGAGTGATTTGCAAGAAAGGTATCACATGCTGTGCTTTTAACTATCATAAGGAGTATGCCCTTCCATTTGAAATGCTAAACTTCTAGGTTGTTTTAATCCAAACTCGATAAAGCCCCAGCCCTAGAGTTAAAGTTGAGAGCGGAATACGAAACCACATAGGCATTGGGATCGGGGAAAGCAGACTCAGAACGTCTTTAAGTATTTCGAGAAGTTTTTCGATCAAACCAATAGTAGCCTCTTTGACTTTTTTGTAGTAGTCTTGGAAGACTTGTCTCTGATCTCCACCATTCCGTAACGCTCGCTTGTAGGCGATCTCTTCATAGCCAAGGCGAAGGCTATTCTCCACAATCCCTGAGAGGTGGTTCACAAACATAATCTGGGGCATCGAACCAGCGAGAGTTTTCCCAACAGAGTTTAGCTCAACGATGGGAGTTTCCGAATCATTTTTCCCAAACGTATTGAGAGAATTGAGGAAACGGCAAGGAGCTACCGCCCCAAATGCCGTGATATAGGTACCCGCTCCGATAAACTTCATCGAGTGGATTCCCATTTGAAGAAGACGCTCGCTTGGCCCATCGGCCACCCTATTGTGCTTCAATGGAGTGGTGTGAGTTACTGACCTTGCATTCTGGATCTGTTGTTGATCCCCATTTCGATCGGTGTAAGAGAAGTTTTGAGGAGAGTGGACTGTCTGAGACCTTGCCCTCTCAAGTGATGTAGGCTGAGCTTCTCTTGTAACAAGATCTCTTGTTAACTCACCGGTTTTTTTGGCTGCGTTGTAGGCCATTGGAATCGAAGCGCGAAAGACGTTGAAAAGACCCGTGACGGAACGAGTCGTGACAACCATTTCACGGCCAATTCCAAGCCCCTTGAGGGTCGATTCGGAAGCTCCAGCGGTAGAGGCAATTTCGATGGCTGCCGGAAAGGCGGCTTCGCCAATGAACTTCAAGACTTTGTCTTGTCCCTCTGCACTTTTGAGGATCTTCGCCACTTTATTCTCTTCATTTGTGAGAAAGGATCGTATAGGAGACAGGATTGTTGATATCATAAAAACCTCTTGATTATGCTGATTTGAGGTAAGAGCATAGCCTCTTCTAAAGATAAAGTAAAGGCAGAAGTGGTTGGTAGTGAAATTTTTACGACTTATTCAGGAAATGGATCAGGGTGCTTGGGATCCCGCGTAGGAAGGCAGGAGTATCGAGGGCTTTTTTCCCTTCGAGTTGCACCTCAAGAAGTTCTAGTCCTCCCTCACCACAACCAATCACCCAAGGAGACGTTGAAAGGGTCTCGCCTATTTCTCCTTGGAGTGACGGGTGGGAATGGGTTTTTTTGATGAGGAGGCGTTTTTTTTCTCCTCGGATTTCTACCCAAATCCAAGCGCCAGGTTTTGGGGTGACCCCACGGACTTGGTTGTGGAGTTTTGTAGAGCTTTCTCTTAAATCGAGCTCTCCTTCTTCGGGTTTCAGTTTTGGCGCAAGGGTAACAAGAGAGGGGTCTTGGAGTTCGCCTTTCACCTGTTCTCCCTGTGCCACCCTTTGTAAAACACGGATAAGCGCCTCTGCCCCTAGATGAGAAAGCTTTTCCATAAGCTCTCCTGCAACCATCTCTTCAGGAACAGGTGTTGACGCAGTCTCAAGAATCTCCCCAGCATCGAGCTTTCTTTCCATCTTCATGATGGTCACACCGCTTATATCATCTCCTGCCATCAGGCATCTTTGAATGGGAGCTGCTCCCCGGTATTTGGGCAAAAGGCTTGCATGTACATTGATACACCCTTTAGAGGGGATTTCTAGCACGTTTTCTTTTAAGATTTCGGCATAAGCTGCCAGCACAAATAGATCAGCATCTAGAGTTTTTAGAAAAGCGGCAAATTCCTCGCTAGAGGCTTTATCAGGTTGGTATAAAGGGAGATCTTTTTCTAGAGCGAGCTTCTTTACAGGAAGAAACTGGGGCTTTCCCGATCTCCCTTTTGGTTTGTCTGGCCTTGTGACTACGGCAACAACCGAAAAGGGGTGAGAGAGAAGAGAGTCTAAGATCGTAGCGGCAAAAGAGGGTGTACCAAAAAATACGATCTGCATTACCAAAGACCCATTTCAACGAGCATTTGCTCTGGGACCTCTTCCTCCTCATCTAGGACCATCCCTGCCCCTTTATGAGAAATTTCCTGATGAATCCCCTGCATCCCGATCAATCCTCTTTTGGTCTCTCGGCAAAAAGAGAGGAAATGGAGGATTTCCGAGGTAGGATCAACCTCTTTTTCAATCTGCTCAAGAGCCTCCTCTAAGCTCAAGCGGCTTTTGTAGAGCAAGCGGTAAGCCTGGGTAAGAGCGCGCCTAGTTTCAAAGGGGAAATTCCGCCTTCTTAACCCAATTCGATTGATGCCCCCAAGGGAGTAAGGGATACCTCCTCCAACCGTGTAGGGAGGGATATCGTGTGTGACTCGGCTCATCCCTCCAACCATGGCATGGGTTCCGATGCGGACAAATTGATGGACAGGGGTCATCCCTCCAATGATTGCATAATCCTCAACAAGAACATGCCCAGCTAAAAGGGAGTTATTGCTCATAATCACGTGGTTACCCACTTTACAATTGTGGGCAACATGACAAGAGGCCATGATGAGACAGTGATCGCCTACCTCGACTGTAGATCCCTCACCTGTAGACGAATTGATCGAAACAAACTCTCGGATTTGGCAATGCTTCCCGATTTTGACAAATGTCTCCTCTCCTTGATATTTGAGATCCTGGGTCTTCGTACCGATACTTGCCGAAGGGTAGATCACACTCCCCTCACCAATTGTCGTATTCCCGTCGATATAGGCATGAGATTTGACTACAACATTGTCTTCAAGAACGACATTTCCCTTTACTATCGCACAGGGTTCGATCGTGACATTCTTCCCGATTTTTGCCCCTTCTTCGACAATGGCTGCCTCGTGGATATTTGAATTTGACATGTTTCTCCCAATCTTAGATTTGTTCTTTTTTCACAAGGGCGAAGCCGAGTTCTGCCTCAACTGCCAACTTCGACCCAACCATGGCACGAGTCTTCACTCGCCCTCCTTTGCTACTAAATACAGTTCCTTCAGCATGAAGAAGAAGGACATCTCCAGGTTTCACGGGATTGCGAAATTTCGCATGATTGACACTCAAAAAAAGGGCGATTTTATCAGTAAATCCCTTCTCATGGACGAGAATCCCCCCCGTTTGCGCTAGAGCCTCTAAAATCAAGACACCCGGCATAATCGGAGCTCCGGGGAAATGGCCTTGAAAAAAGGCCTCATTTATCGTCACATTTTTCTGTCCTAGAATAGAAGGGACCTCCAAATCGATTTCCAGAATCTTATCCACGAGAAGAAAAGGGTACCGATGGGGCAACACTTCTGTGATTTTTTTGATATCGAATACTGGCTGCCGGTCTAAAAGGTCTTGTTGAGTCATTGGCATGATACTTCCCTTAGGTTTTGAGAAAATTCTTTTCCCAGTTCACGTGCTAACCCTACATTTGAGGTGTGTCCTGATCGAATAGCTATAATATGGGCAACAAAAGGAATCCCTACAAGAGAAAGATCGCCTATTAGATCGAGGATTTTGTGTCTGGCCATTTCATTGGGGAACCGCAACCCCTCTTTACTGAAAATGACGTCATCTTTGATCACAACAGCATTTTCTAAACTCCCCCCCCGAATCAGTCCACACTCCATCAATTTCGTGATCTCCTCGTAGAGGGCAAAAGTGCGGCAGGGAGCGATTTCCTCCTTAAACGAATGGGCATCGATCGAGAGAGAATAATACTGGGAGCGGATAACGGGAGTATTGGGATAGTGGAGGGTATAACTTACACGGTACTCTTCAGAAGGTAGAGCGACTAAATGGGTATCTCCTTGAGTAAAGGAGACAGGCTGCTTTAAGAAGGCGACCGATGTTACGCTTTCCTGCTCCTCAATCCCGGCCTCTTCAATCATGGCAACAAATGGTTTGGAACTCCCATCGCCTACCGGTGGCTCCCCTTCACTTACCTGGATACAAAGATTGTCGATTTGGTAGGCATAAAGAGCTGCTAATACATGCTCGACCGTTAGTACTTGGCAGCTCCCCACTCCAATCGTGGTACACCTCGAGGTGTCTTGGACATACTCAACCTCAGCAGGGATCGTCGGTTTTCCAGGAAGATCGACTCTTTGAAAAACAATTCCAGAGTGTTCAGGGGCGGGACAAAAACTTAAGGAGACCTCTTTTCCTGTGTGAATGCCCACACCGGAAAAGGAGACTTTTTTTTTCAATGTACGCTGTGGCCTACAAGACATGCGGAGGATCCAAAAAAACTACCTTTAAAGCCTCAGAAGCGTAACGAATATTCAGTTTTTCTTCAAGAGGTAAATATTTAAGTCTTTAATTTTAAGCTGTTTTGATTTGAATAGTCCTGTCAAAAAAGCCACGCTATAACAAATAAGAGAGGCAAAAGAGAGAAATAAAACTGGTTTATCTCCAAAACGACTATATAGGGTCGCGTAAGAGAAAAGGGGAAGATCGACGGCCAATATACCAGGGGCGCTTTCTTGTTTTTTGGAGTCGTAGGGCAACATTCCGCAATCGCGCCCGAAGGCGTCTACACCACATGTCACTCCCGTATTACAACACCGAACTAACGGAATCCCTCCCTCTAAAGCCCGCAATTTCCCATGAAAGTAGTGGACATAAGGGAGGCGGGAACGAGGATACCATCCATCATTTGTAAGATTGACCAGAAGATCGGCCCCTTGCAGGCGGTTTGCACGCATGAGTTCTCCGTAGGTCTCCTCATAGCAAATAGAAACTCCTACAGAGGCTTTTTTTGTAGAGAAGACCTTTGCTTGCTTACCAGCAACAAAAGAGTCAGAAATCCCATATTTTGAGAGAATTTTTTTACACCAGCTGAAAGGAATATACTCCCCCATGGGTACAAGAACCCTTTTTTCGTATCGCTCTCGCCCTTTAGAGGGGTGGAAACAAAACGCTGCATTGTATCCACAGCTACTTCCCTCTTCATCAAACTCCATATCCTCGAGACCTACGATCACTTCCGCCTCAAAAAAATCGGCCAACTTTTCCATCCAGTAGCTATTGCCAACAAAGTTTGCTGGTTCGAAGATAAGATCTCTTGTATCCCCAAAAAGGGTCGTAAAGGCATGCCTTACAGTGTTAGAAGAGTAGAGGACGTTATCCGCCCCGTAAGGGACCACTGCCTCGGGAAGAACAAGGAGATCGACAGAAGAGTCTTTGTACGAGGCTAACATCGACAAGATACGCTCCCACTGCAGATCGGGAGATAAGGGGATTGTCCCTTCCATAGGATACTTCTCTTCTGGAGATAGAGAGGGTTGGACGAGCAAAATAGATAGCGAAGACCCATCGCTTTTGTCGATTCTGTTGGCAAAAAAAGAGAGATGCGCCACCCCAAAAAGGTAAGGGATGAGAGCAAAAACACCCCAATTGATCCCTCGTTTCCGGGAAGGGGAGAGGAGAAACTTTAAAGCGAGTAGATTGGTTCCAATCACCCAAAAACTCAAACCGAACACACCAAAAAGTGAGGTAAATTGGATTCCATATAGAGTTGAGGTAAGGGCTATTCCAACCGGATTCCAGGAAAATCCAGAAAGGATATGGAGACGACTCCACTCCAAAATAACCCAAAGAGAGCTCAAACAGATAAGGCGGAAGTAGGAGAGTTTTGACCCTCGGGGAATTAAAATCGAAAGGAGCCCGAATTGGAGTCCTAAGCCAAGATAGAGAATCGAGAGAAAAGGGTAAATATACCCCCCTACGTAGCGATCGGACAAAAACCAGCTAAAATGAAAGGCTTGGATAAGGGCAAACCACAAAGTGGCCACCCAGAAGCGGGCTTTACGGGAGGAAAAATTGAGTAAACCTTTCCAAAAAAGAGCAAATCCAAAACACGAAGCAAGAATACAAGCCCCTACACTCCAATCAGGTTGCGCAGAGGCGATCAAAAGAAAAGAAACGCCTAGATAAAGATATCTACTCTTTTGGTTTACATATACGGCACGCATCCAAACTCCATTTTCCGGGTCCGTAGCTCAAAATGTAGAGCAAGCCGCCATAGATTGTAAGGTTTTTCAAGAAAATGGAAAGTTGCAGCGCCATCTCTGGTCCAGAATAATTCCAAAATCCATGAAAAATCAGGGTTGTGGGAAGGAGGAAAATCATAAGCAGATAGACTCCTAAACGAGTGTACCACCCCAGAAGAACCAAAATCCCTCCTACAAGCTCAAGAATTAAGCCCAAGACAGCATAGACTCCCGCTCCATGGATCCCCATCTGTCTGAGAGCCTCCACAGCACCTCCGAAATCGAAGAATTTTCCAGTTCCCGCTAAAATAAAAATCAAACTAATCAAAAACCGACCAAAAAAAGGTCCAGCCTCTTTCCCGCAATCGGTGGTTTTCGTACTGCAACAACTTTCACCCATGGTTATCTCCCTTGATTAAGATACTCTTTTTCAAGTATCATTTTTATGAATAAAAGCAAAGGACTATTCTTATGCAGTATACTTTTCCAGAGGTCCATCTTTTCCAAGTTCTCCGGAGATTTGAACACCAACACTTGCCCCTAGATCTTTTCTTACGCCACTACTTCCAAGCTCATAAAGCCTTGGGGTCAAAGGATCGGCAATTGATTGCAGAAGCGACTTACGGAATGACGCGCTGGTCTTTGCTTCTCGACCATGTGAGTGAAGGGGTCCCTTCGTGGGAAAAGAGGTACACGATTTTCCGGAATTTTCAGCCTGAGAATTATCTTTACGTCAATACAATCCCTCTACACACACGTATCAGCTTTCCCCAGGAACTGTTTGCCCATCTTGTGAAACAGTATGGAAAAGAAAAGGCTATCCACCTCTGCCAAATCTGCAACACCCAAGCCTCTCTCACCGTCCGCATCAACCCTGCCAAAACAACCCGAGAAGCACTTCTGGAAGAGTGGAATGAGCATCCCGTTTCTCCCACCTCTCACTCCCCTTTTGGGATCCAATGTAAAAAACGGATCCCCCTCACCTCTTTTCCAACATTCAAAGAGGGGCTCTTTGAAATCCAGGATGAAGCTAGCCAATTAGTAGCCCTCTACGTAAAAGCACAACCTGGGGATTTAGTTCTCGATTACTGCGCTGGATCTGGTGGGAAGACACTAGCTTTTGCTCACCAGATGGAGGGGAAAGGGCAGATCTATCTCCACGACGTGCGTCGAGGAGTTCTTGACCAAGCGAAAAAACGCCTTAAAAGAGCCGGCATCCAAAATGGGCAAGTGATCCACGATACTCACCCTCACCTAGCGACTCTTAGGAGGAAAATGGACTGGGTTTTGGTTGACGCCCCCTGTACAGGCACTGGGACTCTCCGCCGCAATCCAGACCAGAAGTGGAAGTTTTCTAATGCCCTCCTCAATCGCCTCGTAGGAGAGCAACGACTCATCTTTGAAAAAGCACTCAGCTACGTAAAACCAAAGGGAGCTATCGTTTACGCTACCTGCTCCATGCTCAGAGAAGAGAATGAGGACCAGCTCCACCGCTTCTTAGCCTCTTACCCTCTCAAGCTCGAAGGCGACCCGTTCGTCTCCCTCCCCTCCTATGAGGGCATGGACGGCTTCTTCGCCGCCACCCTCCGCAAAGTGGAGTGAACCCCATTAAAGTGGAGTGAGCCTCATTCTTGGGTAGACTTTTGGCTGCTTTTCGCCCCACTTGAACAATCGCTCGCTTGCTGTATCAGTAAATACTATCTGCGCGTGGCGATTGTCCAATTGGGACGAAAATCCCCAAAAGCGCTTTGCTCCCCCCAAAAAACTTTTTTCTCCATAGTGAGACCGTTGAAAAATTCAAAACCTGGATTCCGAGGGCAAGAGAGGACTTCATTTGGAATAGCTGGAGCAAGAGAGAGAAGAATTTCCCTACTTTGTGCCCTCTGTGTTCTGTGGTGAAATTGATTTTGTGGAGCTTAAGATATGTGTCCAGGTAGCAATTTGAGGTTTTAACAGTTCAGCGGCGAGGGCGGTTTCTGGTGCGGAAAAGCCAGACGAAGAAGAGAAGAATGGCGGCTGCTAGGGCAAGAAAGAACCAGATGGCTCCCCCTTCCCTTCCATAGTGAGTTGCTTGGGTTAAAAGGGTTGGGGAGATTGGCTCGCTTGTGAGGAGGGGCGTTTCAGACACGAGATTTCCCTCTGGATCAGATAAGCGGAGAGTTCCGACTTGGGCGTTTTGGGCAATAGGGAGAAGGGGGAAGTTCCATACAACAGAGGCTTGTACCTCCGTCTCCTCAGAGGGATAGTAATCGTAGACAAAGCCATGAGGGAGATAGGTTTTGAGCTTTTTCCGTCCTCCTGGGACTTTTGTAGTCAGATTTGTCACTCCTGGTGGAAGGAGGGTACGGCGCATCTTCTTCTCTTGGGTAGCAGCAGCAAACATCTTCTGCATCTGCTGGTAGACAGCAGCTCTCGTATCGCGGACCCCTAAGAGGACTCCGATCAACATCCGATCGTCCGTTTCAATGGCAGCTACAAGGTTTTTTCCCGCGGCTTGTGTGTTGCCAGTCTTCACCCCGATCGCACTCTCCATATAGAAGGGACTTGAAGGTCTTAAAAGGAGATTGCTTTGAACGATCGTCCTCTCCTCTTCAAGATTGGTTTGCGGGCAAGAATACCGAGAGGTTGAGACGATCTCTCTGAAAAGGGGGTTTTCAAGCCCCTTTTTCGCTATAAGCGCCAGATCATAGGGGGAGGAGACGTGAGAGGGGTGATGGAGGCCATGAGGGTTGAGGAAATAGGTGTTTTCACAACCAAGGGTCTTGAGGAATTGGTTGAGATCCTCCATAAATTTCGGAATCGTTCCCCCTAAGTTCTTTGCAAGTACATTTGATGCATCATTTGCAGAACCTACAAGAGAGCCGTACAAAAGGTCTATCAAAGGGATCTCCTCTCCAAGCTTGATACTCATGTGCGTCCCATCTGTTTCCAGCCAGTGGGGAGGGCTTCTGTAGAGAGATTGCTTCTTAGCTTGGGGAGTGATAGAAGCGATCGAGTCTTGGTCTGCAACGAATGTGATAGAACTGGGGTCATCCACAAGATGGAGGGCATAGAGAGCAGTTGCCATCTTCGTCGTACTTGCCGGAAAAGCAGGCTCATACCCATTCTTTTCAAATAAGACCTTACCTGTCTTCCCGTTGAGGAGGATCGCCTCTTCAGCCTCAACCTCAATATTTAACGAGCCTGCATAAAGAGGAAAAGAGAGGATAGTAAGAATAAGAAGACGAAACATCATTTGGTGGAGTATACCAAACCCTCCCTTCTCGAAAAAGTTCTAATTTTTACTTGACACACTCCCCTGTTTTCACTATTCTTCTCCTTAGGGAGGGCAGTGCAAAAACCTATGGAAATTGACCCCTATCAACTAGAACAGGCCTATCAACACTACATCCACGATCTACCAGGATCCATTCCTGATGGGATCATAGAAATCGAGCTTACTCATCTAGAAGAGCTTGGCCTTCTGTTAGATAATGCACCCTACTCGAAAAACGAGTCATTGACCCATAATTTTTATGTGATCGAATCGGAAGAGAAACTGACTCTTTTCAATCACAAGTTCTCCGTTTGGATCACTCCACAAATGGTCCAAGATGTTCCTACTACCTACACCCTGATTGCACTAAACGATGAAGAATTCCCCCGGCTTGAAATGGTATTCACTACGCAAGGAACCTACAACCAATCGAGCATGGTTTTGCGTATTTTGGAGAAATATCTAGAACAGATTGAAGAGAACGAGAGAGAGATCTACCGAATTCGAAATATGAGGTGAAAGACATTTTCATCCCCTTCTCTTGAATACGATGATTCATCACTGATACTTCTGATCAAATGGATTCCTAACCCTCCCACACTTCTCTCTTGAACGGGCTTGTTTGTCTGCAAATCTACTGGAGCTTTATTCGGATCAAAAGGAACTCCCCTGTCTTTGATGGTCACTTCAAAACCCTCTGAAGTGGAGGAACACTCAATTTTGATCTTCCCATTCTTAGACTGATAGGCATACGAAGCGATATTGATCACGGTCTCTTCGCAGGCAAGTTCAATCCTTCTTAGGAGCTTCTCTGGAATCTTGTATTTGCCTGCCTCCATACGCAAAAAATCCATGATTTTAGGCAGAGAGTCTATAGAGGAAAAAAATTCCATATCATGCGCATCTTACCAAGCATGTTGGACATAGTCCACAATCTTTTCTGCCAAATTGGTATAGAGAGGGGTAAGAGCCCCTTCTAACGCTAAATTGTGCATCTCCAACTGTCCCAAAGAGAAGGCGTGAAAATCGACATTCCCCAAATCGGGCTCAAAATCAAAATCGATCGAGGAAGTCACACGACAAGGTCCTAAAAGCAGACACCCCGTCTGATTCTCAATCAGAGAAAAAGAGGCTGATAGAGAAAGCCTTGCCTCATTAGAAACGACAATTTTGGAAAATTTCTCTTTCTCCTTTTTCTTCTCTTCCTCATCGTCCTCTTCAGGGGCATAAGCAAACCCAATATTCTCATCTTCGGGAGCAAAGAGGCAGACCTCCAAGCGTAACTCACTCCCACAAGAAATAAGCCCAAGAGTTGTCGAAGTGGCGATTGCCTTGACCAAAGCCTCGGTTAGCTCTCCCTTGAAGTCTCCTTCTACGAAGGGGACGCATACTGTTTGGTACCTGTTGATGAGCTCTCCCCTCCCAAACCGATACCCACAAGAAGAGAGAGGAATGAGAAGGGTAAAAATCCAGAAAAGACGAAAGGTGAAATACACCACTATGACATTGCAAGAGCTTGGGCCGCAGACAACCCCATCGAGGAGAGACGTTCTTGGCTCTTATGAGCTGCCTCCGTTTCGGAAAACTTCCGAATCGTATCTTGATAGTAGATCTCCGATGCGTTCGGCTTTTTCTTTCTCTCGTAAAAACGGCCCGTCTGGTAGAGGCTCATTGCATAATTTTCCCGCATTTGAGAGACATTCGCAGCTGCAAGAGCATGCCGAGAATCTCCAGGAAAAGCCTGCTTGAACTTGTTGAGGTTGACCCCTGCAAGGGCGATCAAATCGGGGTTTTGCGCTTCTAGGTCACTCTGCTTCAGATAGACTTCTCCAATTACAAGATAGCCCTCGGCACTTAGAGAGTGCCTTGGGAAACGGCGAGAAAGAGTCTGGAGAGCTTCAATACTCTCCCGATAATCTTTTCGTTTAAAGAGCAACTTCCCCTTCCCAAAAAGGGCTTTAGCAGAGAGTTCTTTTCCAGGAAGAGCTGCGAGAATCTCGTCATAGATCACAAGAGCATCCCCCCCACCAGGAAAGAGCCTTGGCATCTGCCTTACCCCAAATATGTGCTTCTTTTTCCCCGTACGATACGCTTCGGCGATCTCGTACTTGTGGGAAAAGACACTCTCAAAATGTTTGAGTCTCCCTGGGAGTTGGAGATAGGTGTTGAACTGGACATTTGCCTCGTCAAGCTCCCCCTTCTCAAAATTTTCCACCCCACAAAAATAGACGGCATCTGCATAAAAAGGAGAGTCTTTGAAATGGTAGCAGATGGTCATGAAATGGGTATGAGCTTCTTGCCAATTTTGCTTCTCAAGAGCCTGAGATCCATAATCAAAGTGCTCAGCCACTGAGTATTCGGGAGCATACCGCTCAGGGCTCCAATTCCCATCTACACGGGAATACCCCCCATAAGCCGAAAAGCAGAGACACAAACAGCAGATCAACAATCCAAAAAAGCGCACGAAAAAAACCGGTTACCAAATGCAAGGGCGCATCATACCGAGAACGATCCCTTCCTGTCAACGAGAGAGAGCCACCGAAACACCAGATCCCAATTTGTGCAAGAGTTTAGTTACAAGAGGGAGGTGGGGAGGTCGGCAAGGGCTTTGTCGAAGAGGGGTGAGGGGGTGATCCCTTGGTCGATATAGAGAGTGGCAAGGCGATTGTTTTCGTGGAGAAAAGCGACCTGCACTGGTTCAACTCCGGAATGCGCATGGAGAAGCTGTTTGAGCTTGAGGATCTGGGAGAGGTGGGTCTTCGTTAGATCGAGTTGGATCAAAACGGTTTTTTTAGGAGTGGTTTCCATGGGATTTAGCTCTTGTGGTTTGGGTTTTTTAGGGTAGAAGCGATTGAGTCTTTTGGCTTGGTCAAATGCCTGGTCACACTCTTGGAGCATTTTCTCATCGACTTTGGCAAGTTCACCAAACCAGCGGCAAGAAAGGCGCATCGATTCTTCTCTTTTATCGACTTGGATCACCGCATAGAGAAGTTGGTTCTCTTCGAGGAGAGTCCCTTTTTGCTCAAATAGGTCGGGCCAGATGGGAAGCTCAAACGACTCCATCCCATCATTGATCCGGAGAATTGCAAATTTTTTCTGCGATTTTTGTGAGATTCTCACCTGTACCGTCTCAATGATGAAGGCCGATCTGAAAACTCCGTTGTGGTCTAACTTTTCGGTATCTGACAGAGGAGTGGTAGAAAGGCGTTTGAGAATGGGTTTGTAGGCATCCATTGGATGACCGGTAAGAAAGAATCCGAGGAGCTCTTTTTCTTTGGTGAGGATCGAAATTTTAGGGGTGGGATGCTCCACTTTTGGGGGAGTCGCAAACCGAGTTGATGAGTCTTCTCCCATCATGGAGAAAAAGGTCAGTACCCCTGCAGCCTCTTCCTTCTGCTCTTTTAAGGCAATATCGTACATCTGCGGAATAGAGAGAAAAAGAGCATCTCTACTCCAACCGGTGAAATCGAAGGCTCCTGCCTGAACGAGCGATTCGATCATTTTTTTTCCCACCTTTTTGAGATCGATCCGTTTGAAAAAATTGTAAACAGAGGTAAATGGACCCTGTTTTTCTCTCTCTTTGATAATTGTCTCTACAACTCCCTCTCCCACTCCCTTAATCCCACTCATTGCAAACCGTATCCCCTTTTCCGTAGCGACGAATTCAAGACCCGACTCATTCACATCGGGAGGAAGGATAGGAAGGTGAAGCGTCTGAGACTCTCGGATAAATTTTGCCACCTTCGACACATCATCTCGGTCACAAGTCATCAAAGCGGCCATCCACTCTCCTGGATAGTTCGCCTTGAGATAGGCTGTCACATACGTGAGAAAGCCATACGCGGCCGCATGTGATTTATTGAAGCCGTAGGAAGCAAATTTCTCCATTTTATCAAAAATGGTGGTAGCAACGTGATCCAAAATCCCATTTTCGATCGCCCCTTTACGGAATTTCTCTCGCTGTTTTTCCATCTGAAGATGGTCTTTTTTTCCCATAGCTCGCCGCAAGACATCCCCCTCACCAAGGGAGTAGTTTGCGAGCTTTTGCGCGATCTGCATCACCTGCTCTTGGTAGACCATAATCCCATAGGTCTCCTCCAAAATCGGCTCAAGCCAAGGGTGATCGTACTCGATCGGCTCTCTTTTATGCTTCCGGTTGATGAAGCTCGGGATCATACCCATCGGCCCTGGACGGTAGAGGGCACCTATGGCAATAATTTCCTCAAATTTATCGGGCATGAGTTGACGAGCGAGGTCCTGCATCCCTCCCGATTCCATCTGGAAGACTCCAAGTGTTTTTCCTCGATGCAGTAGTTTATAGGTCGTAGAGTCGTCTAAAGGGAGATTCACCCAATCGATCTTATTCCCCGTTCGCCTCTCGACGGCTTCACAGGCAATTTTGATGCTTGTCAGAGTTTTGAGCCCCAAAAAGTCTATCTTGAGCATCCCCACAGCTTCGACAGGCTTCATCGAGAACTGGGTGGCAGCTATATCAGAGTCTTTTGCCAAACAGAGAGGGATATGATCGGTCAGGGGATCTCCTGATACGATGAGACCTGCAGCATGAATCCCGGTATTGCGAATCGATCCTTCTAGTTTTTTTCCAAAATCGATGATCCGTTTCGCCTCTTCGTCTTGCAGGTACATCGCATGCAGATCAGGGTCGATCTCCAATGCCTTTTCGAGGGTCATATTGAGCTCTTCGGGGACGAGCTTAGCGATTTGATTCACCTTAGCAAGAGGGACAGACAGAACACGCCCCACATCTTTGATCGTCATTCTAGCTTTCATCGTGCCAAAGGTGATGATCTGTGCTACGTTCTGTCTCCCATAGGTGTGCATTGTATAGTCGATCACCTCTCCTCGTCCTTCCATACAGATATCGACGTCGATATCTGGGTAGGAGACCCGTTCGGGGTTGATAAATCGCTCAAAGAAGAGATGGAACCGAAGGGGTTCTATGTCGGTCACTCCAATGAGGTAGAGGATGATCGAACCTGCTCCAGAACCCCTCCCAGGGCCTACTGGAATCCCTTGCATTTTCGCCCAGTGGATAAAGTCCCAGACGATGAGAAGATAGTCGCACATTCCTTTCGAGATGATTAGAGAAAGCTCCTTTTCTAGACGCTCTCGCACAACCTGCATCGGATCTCTCCCCGGATATTTCTCCTCAATTTTTTTCAGACGCTCTTCGGTATACCGCTTAGGGATCCCCTCCTCGCAAAGTTGTTTTAAATAGGCTTCGGTGACCTCCTTCCGCTCCTTCTGGGTATGGGAAACCTCACGAAGATCTGGAGGGGTGTAGACGGGATAGTGCTTGGTTGTAAAATCGAGCTGAAGGTCACACTTCTTAGCAATGGCCAATGTCTCGGAAACTGCCTCAGGGATATCGGCAAAGAGGGTTTGCATCTGCTCTGGCGTTTTGAAATAGAGCTCATGGGTGGCGTAGACACGCCTCTTTGGATTGGGGACCCGAAACGTCGGATTACCAAACCCATCTTTCTCCCAAATTTCAATCGGCTCTCCAGATTGGATATTGAGAAGAACTTCATGAGCCTGCCAGTCGTCAGGCTCCATATAGTGGGTGTCGTTGGTGGCAACAAGAGGAATGCCCAACTTTTTTCCCACGTCAACAAGGCGGCCATTGACCTTCTGCTGCTTTTCAATGAAGTCGTGATAGTACTGTTTCCGCCAAGTTTCTGAGAAAGTGGCAAGAGCCCCTTCCTCCATCTGGTGTCTTTGCAACTCGAGATAGTAGTCATCGCCAAAAAGGTCTCGATGCCAACGAATTTCCTCATAAAGTTCCTCTTCTCCCTCCTTTAAGGCTGCCTGGGCTACCATTCCGGATAAACAACCCGAAAGGCAGATCAATCCTTCAGCATGACTTGCTAGAAGTTCTTTATCGATACGAGGGTAGTAGTAAAATCCCTCAAGAAACCCCTTTGATGTAAGCCTGCAGAGGTTGTGGTACCCTTCAAGATTTTTAGCCAATAAGACAAGGTGGTAGGCTACACGAATATTGGGCCCCAGTTTTTTTTTCTCTAGGCGAGATGTCGGGGCGACATAAACCTCGCAGCCGAGAATTGGCTTAACCTCTTCTCTTTCACATGCCTTATAAAAATCGATTGCCCCATACATATTTCCATGATCGGTGAGGGCTACGGCAGGCATTCCACATTCTTTCGCTTTTCTCGCTATTTTCTCTACAGGGCAAGAGGCATCGAGAATCGAATACTGAGAGTGTTGATGAAGAGAGACCCACATGAATCACAGCATACCATGCTGACGTCCTGTGGGACAATCAAAGTTTAGGTGGCTGCCGGTTCGACCTCGTCGTCGGCAATAGAATCTTTGTACTTCGAATCTGCACGGGCATTCCACATGGGGAGAAAGAGGAGAATGGTCACAACACCGCAGCCAACGAGAATCATAAAATAACCAGTCCACCCGAAATCTTGCGCGATCTTTCCAAGAGGATACCCTGCTGCTGCTGCTCCGAAATAGGCGAACCAACCGGCAAATCCACTAGCTGTTCCTGCCGCTTTTTTATGAGAGAGTTCAGCTGCCGCTAATCCAATGAGCATTTGAGGGCCAAAGAGGAAAAAGCCGATAGTGAAAAGAGCTGCGGAATCGATCCATACGCTCGCATCAGGAGAGAGCCAGAAGAAAATAACCGACCCAAGGATTCCAAGAGAAAAGAAGACATTCATCGGACCTCGCCGCCCGGCATGGATCCGATCCGAGAGCCAGCCTGCAGTAAGCATCCCGAATAATCCCCCAATTTCAAATAAAGAGACACACGCAGTCGCCTTGATCATCGAGTAGTTTTTCGTTTCGATCAGATACAAGGCGCTCCAGTCATTGATAGCCATCCTTACGACATAGACAAAAAATGAGGCGAAAGCAAGTACCCAAAGCCACTTATTTGTAAGGACATAATCGAACAGAATCTCTTTTGTCGTGAGCTCTTTTTCCCCGTTTTCAGACTCTTTCTCTTCCTCTTTACTCGAAAAATCGTTGCGAAATTTTTCAATGGGAGGAAGCCCAAGAGATTGAGGGGTGTCCCGAAGACGGTTCATCAAAACAAACCCCATGAGAATGCAGAGCCCTCCTGGAATGAACATCGCATAACGCCAGCCAAAATACTGGGCAACAGTTCCCGCCAGAATCGGAATCAGAAAACCTCCTACATTGTGGGAAGTACTCCACGCACTCCACCACGATCCCCGTTCCGATTGGGAGTACCAATGGGTCAGGAGGCGGGCGCAAGGGGGCCACCCCCACCCCTGAAACCATCCGTTAAGACCCCAAAAAAGGGCAAATAGGAGAATCGAAGTCGACATACCAAAAAAGATATTCGTAAGCCCTGTTGCAATCAGCCCTATCGCCATGAAAAATCGGGGGTTGGATTGGTCGGACATCACCCCGCTCGCAAATTTACTCATACCGTACGTAATGTAGAGGATACTCCCTAAAATCCCTAACTGGGCTTTGTCAAACCCGAGGTCATTCATAAGAGCCGGCATAGCAAAGGTGAAGCTTTTGCGAGTAAGGTAATAAAATACATACCCGGTGAACATCCCGTAGAAAATACGAAACCGCCAGTAGCGATACTCTTTTTTCACCTTGGCGGGATCTTCTATTTCCTTCAGATGCTCGGCTGGCTTGAGAAAATTTAGGCTAAGGTTCACGTCCTATCTCCTAAGTAAACAAAAGGGCTTATTATAAAAATAGATGTAAACTTTGAAGCAAGCCCTGTGCCAAGATACCATAATACTGGAAAAGAACTCAAGCTGGACAGCGGGACCTGACATCTGTGACCTGACATCTGAGTGCAATTAAATATCTTCTAGATCTTCTGTAAGTGACTTCATCTTTTGCTTTTAGCCATCAATTTGCGAACCTCTGGGATTACTCCAGGATGTTTCATCCACGAAGCTACATCCTCAGGAAGATAAATACGTATCTTTTTTTCCTTTGCAGTGCCTTTAGGTCTCCCTGCCCCTTCTCTTTTTCCTCCCTTTCCCTTTGTTCTCTTCTCAACCAATGGAGATAAGTTTCTTTTTAACCTCTCTTCAATGAATTCTTGCAGATAGAGGGGATAATTTTTAATAACTTCCTCTTTAGAGTCACCAGCATAACGAACTGGATACTTGGAATGGCTAAAAATCCAAGCTTGAACTTCTTCGTCAAACCAAGGCTTAATTTTCCCAACTTCTTTTAGAGCGATTTCTAAGTGTTTTTTAACTTCTTTTTTGGTGGCCATGTCCATCCTTTTTCCTCAAATTCTTTCTTTGTTTTTTTGACGCTATCGGGAACTACACCTTTTTCTCCGTTTTTACTGTGAGAAATCTTAATCGTACAAAGGAATTGTTCATTTTCATCGAGAAGTTTGTAGTCAATATGGCCTTTTACAAGCTTCCAGCCCCACCATTTTTAAATAGTTTCTGTAATTCTTTTCTTTTAGAGGCTTATACACGGGTCAACAGCGTCCTTTTCCTATATTTTAGATTATTTAGGACAAAAATTCAAGCAGTTTTTCGCTCATCATGTTTTGCAGCAAATTTTTCTTTTATAGAATGTTTAGAAAAGGAAGTCGTGTGAAGCAACACCAGCCGCCCCTAAAGACGGATTGGTCCTGCCTCACCGACTATGGATGCGAGGAATGGAATGCATTTGCCGTTTCCTCTCTGGAGTTTGGAGGATCTTCTACGTGACTTTCAACAATTTACACCTCAGACACTTACACTTCAGAGAACACAGAGAGCAGAGAGAGAAGAATTTCCCTACTCTGTGTTCTCTGTGGTAAAATTGATTTTGTGGAGCATAAATATATGTGTCCAGGTAGCAACTTGGGATATTTAAGAATTTTTCTTGAGAGGGTGATGAGGGCCTTGACGGCACTCTACATCTGTGTTAAAAGAAATTTGAGAGGTAATGCTATGCCTAGTTCCCGACTTTCTGACCTAGATCTGGAGACTCTGTTAGACGAGGTCATAAGTCCACTCGAGAGCCTTTCCCAAGAACCCTTGCACAACCCGCCTCCTTCTCCCTCGCTCCCTCTCACCTCTGGATCACCTGCTCGGCAACAAAAACATCTTCTTTCGACCGGCATTCGGATCACCCTCCTTTTAGGATTCGGCCTGTTTGTTGGCTTTTTCTGGGGAAAAATGCACAGACAAAATACCGAATTTCAAAACCTTGCTCACCAAACCCTCGAATATTTAGAGCAGATCCATGAAAACCTCTCTCAAGACCCAGGCGAGAACCTTCCTTCCTTACGCCCCCCTTCGAAAAATGAGGAGATCGCCCCTACTACACCTGTATAGACTTAAGAAAAAAGCTCGTTTTTTACCCTTTTATCAGGTACATTCACCTTTTTTGCTCCACCTTCAAGATTATGCACTACCGTATTGCAAAAGGCGTTTTTGATATTCTTCCGCAAGACCCAGATCCACAAGGAAACTGGCGTGAAACCCACCTCTGGCATTTTTTTGAAAAGACCATGAGAGAGGTTGCGCTTGCATTTGGATATGAGGAGATCCGGACCCCGATCTTTGAAACAACCGATCTTTTCACTAGAAGTATCGGCTCTTCGAGCGATATCGTAACCAAAGAGATGTACACCTTCCGAGATAAGGGGAACCGCTCTCTCACTTTAAGACCTGAAGGGACCGCCCCTGTTTTGCGTAGCTTTATCGAAAAGAGCTTGCACAACCAGGGAAAAGTACACAAATTCTTCTACTCCCTCCCCATGTTCCGCTACGAGAGGCAGCAGGCAGGCAGATACAGGCAACACCACCAGTTCGGGGTGGAAGCGATCGGAATCGGCTCTCCTTTTCAAGATGTCGAGTGTATCCATCTTCTCTGGACCCTTTACCAAAGACTGGGGCTGCAAAATCTCACCCTCCATATCCACTCTCTTGGTAACGAGGAGACCCGAAAAGCTTTTCGCCACGCTCTCAAAATCTATCTTCGACCCCATGTCAACTCCCTTTCCGCCGAAAGCCAGTTAAGGTATGAGACAAACCCCTTACGGATTCTCGATTCGAAAGACGCAAAAGACCAAAAAATCCTCGAAGAGGCTCCCAAAATTCTCGATTTTCTGGGCGAAGATGCAAAAGACCATTTCAACACTGTTTGTGCCCTTTTAAACGACCTTAAGATCCCCTACTTGATCAATCCTAAGCTCGTTCGTGGTCTCGACTACTACAACCAAACGGTATTCGAAATTACCGCATCGGAACTTGGCGCGCAAAATAGCCTCGGGGGAGGTGGGCGTTACGATGGTCTTATTCAACAACTTGGAGGTCCCGACTTGCCAGCTTTTGGATTTGGGGCAGGGATCGAGAGAATTCTCATCACCATGCTTGGACAAAACGTCCCCTTCCCTAAAAGGCGAGCTCCAACCCTTTTCTTGATCCCTTTGGGTGAGGATGCGGCCCCCTTCTCCTTTACCTTAGGCTCCCACCTTCGGACAGAAGGCATTTCCGTGGAGATCGATCTCTCAGGAAAAAAGCTGAAAAATGCCATGAAAGCTGCAAGCCAAAAAAATGCTGCTTTTGTCGCTGTGATCGGAGATGACGAGAAGAAAAGCGGCAAATTTCAATTAAAAAATATGCAAACCGGGACAGTGGAAACTGTCTCATCAGATGAGTTAGCCAATGTCTTACAAACGTACCCATAACTGCGGAACCCTAACCAAAAAAGACGAAGGGAGCGAGGTCCGCCTTTCGGGATGGGTCCACCGTAGGCGGGATCATGGAGGACTGATCTTCATCGATCTACGTGATCGATTCGGACTCACCCAAATCGTTTTTCGACCCGAATCCCACCCAAAAACCCATGAGATGGCAGGTGATTTGCGGGCTGAATGGGTGATTACGGTAAAAGGGAAAGTCGTCCCCCGAGCTGAAGGGATGGTCAATCCTCGACTCAAAACAGGTGAAATCGAAGTGGAAGGGGCAGAGCTGACCATTCTTTCAAAGGCAAAAACCCCTCCCTTCTCCATCTGCGACGATGCTATCGAAACAAATGAAGAATTGCGGCTCAAATACCGCTATCTCGATATCAGGAGAGGAGAGATCGCCTCCCGCCTCCTCACCCGCCACTCGGTGATGCTTGCTACTCGCAATTACTTGGATGGGCTAGGTTTTTGCGAAATCCAGACACCTATTTTAGCTAAATCAACTCCTGAAGGGGCCCGTGACTACCTCGTCCCATCGCGTGTCCACCCAGGGACTTTCTACGCCCTTCCCCAATCCCCTCAACTCTTCAAACAGCTCCTGATGGTCTCAGGGATGGACCGCTACTTCCAAATTGCCCCCTGTTTCCGAGATGAAGACTTAAGAGCCGATAGACAACCCGAGTTCACTCAGATCGACTTAGAAATGAGCTTTGGCGACGAAGATGAACTCTTCCCGATGATAGAGGGACTAGTAGAAGCTGTTTTTCAGCAGGCTGGTCTCAAATTCCCATCACCCCCTTTCCTCCGTCTCCTCTATCATGAAGCGATTGAAAAGTATGGAACAGACAAACCGGATCTCCGCTTTGGAATGGAGCTCATTCGGATCGATGAAGAAGCCGCTAATTCCGATTTCTCTGTTTTCAAGCAGGTTCTCGAATCTGGAGGTGAGATCAAGGGAATTTGTGTCAAAGGGGGAGGGAAATTCTCCCGCAGACAGATCGATTCCTACACCGATTTTGTGGGCAAATTTGGTGCTCTTGGCCTTGCCTGGATCAAAATCCAAGAAGAGGGGCCCGCCTCAAGCATTGTGAAGTTTTTCTCAAGCGAAGTTTTGGAGAAAATCCAGGAGAAAATGGGGGCAAAGCAGGGGGACCTCCTCCTCTTTGTTGCTGCAGAAAAATCAATTGTGAATCAGGCTCTAGACCATTTGAGAAGACACATTGCTCATCAGCAAAACCTCATCGATGAGAAGAAATTCGCCTTTGCCTGGATCACCGAATTTCCTCTTCTCCAGTGGGATTCTGAGACACAGAACTACAGTTGTGAGCACCACCCCTTTACCTCTCCTCACCCTGACGATATCCCTTTGCTTGAGACAGATCCCCTTAAGGTCCGTTCTTCGAGTTATGACCTCGTATTGAATGGTTATGAGCTCGGTTCGGGCTCCCAACGGATCCACGATGGGGGACTCCAAGAGAAAATTTTCCGCCTACTTAAGCTCTCAGAGGAGGACATCCAAAAACGATTTGGCTTTTTTGTCGAAGCATTGCAATACGGGACTCCGCCCCATTTAGGGATTGCCCTTGGAATCGACAGACTCGTGATGGTGATGACAGGAGCGGAAGGAATTCGAGATGTAATCGCTTTCCCAAAAACTCAAAGAGCGACCGATATCATGACGGAGTCTCCGGCAGCCGTGATGCATGAGCAGCTCACGGAACTAAAAATACATGTTGAGCCTCCTGAAAATTAAGGATTACACTTATGGATATTTTTAAAAAAACTTTTTTTATTCTTGCCCTCTTGGCCTCGTTCTCCTTAGCAGGAGAGGAAAGCCCTCTCCCCCTACCTATGGAAGAGATCTCAGAAACCCTTGGTCATCTCATTGTCCAACAACTCAATCAGCCCGGCATTACCTTCGATTACTTGAAAATTGTGAAGGGGATCGAAGATGAACTCGAAGGAAAGCCCTCTCCTATGAGTGAATCTGAGTACGAGCAGGCGATGTTAGCTGTCCAAGAGTCTCTCCACGCACAGTTAGCTGAAAATAACCTCGTAGCTGCCAACGATTTTTTTGCTTCTAATTGCAAAAAAGAGGGAATTGAAAGCCCCGACCCAAAACTCCAATACGAAGTTGTTCACGGAGGAGAGGGGGAAGCCGTCACAGAAGAATCCATCCCTCTTATCCGCTACAAAGGAAGTCTGCTCGACGGCTCGGTGTTTGCCACCTCTGAGCAAGCGGGAGAAAATCCTGTTGCCCTTCCGATGCAAGAGACGATACCCGGCCTTGCGAAGGGGATTGTAGGGATGAAGGAAGGAGAAAAACGGATCCTCTATATCCACCCCGATCTCACAACCGGTCTTGGTGGCCAGCTCCCTCCCAACTCTCTTTTGATTTTTGAAGTTGAGATCGCTGAAGCCAACACCCACCTCCTCGATGGTCTAGCCCAAATGGAGAAAGAAGAGGAAATTGCCTCTCCTTCATAAAGAAGTCCGAGTCGTATTGGCACAACCTGAAATACCCCAGAATGTGGGGAATATCGCAAGAACATGTGCAGCTACAGGAAGCGCCCTTACCCTAGCTCGTCCCCTAGGTTTTACCATGAGTGACCGAAAGCTTAAACGAGCCGGACTCGACTATTGGGAGGGTGTTGAGATTGAAATCACCGACGATCTCGACACCTATTTAGAAGAAAGAGGGAATTTCTTTTGTTTTTCGACAAAAGCCAAGAGACTCTACACCGAAGTAGACTACTCTGAAGATGCCCTCTTGGTTTTTGGATCAGAGACAAAGGGGCTCCCGGAGGAGTACTTTGCAAAATGGGAAGAGCGATTTGTCACGATCCCCATGCGTCCCTCTTGCAGATCGCTGAATTTAGCTAACTCTGTTGCTATCGCCCTCTATGAAGTCCTCCGCCAACACCACTTCAATCACCTTTAACAGAATGTAACTATGCCGGTAATTCAGGTTCTTGAGGAATTTCAGTGACGGTGAGTTCAGGAGATGTTTTTAGTCCAAAAAGCTTCGCTTTCCAGTAGAAAAATTGGGAGTAGACGACTTGGTTCTCACGACACCACTGGGCGATTGATTTTCCACTGACCATCTGCCTCTGGATTTTCTTTTTCCAGGCTTCTACAAATTCGTCTGAGGCGGGCTTGAACATAGATCCTCCTTTGGTTTTGAAAAATCCAAAGAGTGCCCTATTCCCGAAAACTCAAAAAGATGGGTTGTTTAGACGGTTACCTCATCTTTGCCGAGGTAACCGTTTTCTCTGAGTGGATATCTATGTGGGCAGCAACTTGAGCCTACACTTTTAAAAGCAGGCTTAAGGCTGGCATGACCACCGCTTGGTTGACACTGCACGTTTTGCTTTCTGTGAAGACGACATTGAAAACATATCCTGCATCTTGAGAGTCTGAAAGTACTTCTCCCCCCATTTCGAGACACTCCACCTCTCCTTGAATCTCGATCGACTCCCAATACTCTTTTTCCTCTTCAGGGATCGCGAAGAGGGGTATTACCTCCCCGTCTTGAGGCTGGTAGTCTTCGAGGTCG
>SDBV01003237.1_pt1 | contig 24207 bp, 25 predicted proteins | sample 2277081 | NCBI WGS metagenome assembly SDBV01 (sample SAMN10402039, study PRJNA504765) | marine sediment metagenome | isolation source: marine sediment core GS10_PC15, 223 cmbsf | place: Arctic Ocean: Southern Knipovich Ridge | collected 2010 | reverse complement strand
CCTGATAAGATGGTGGATTTTATTAGAAATATATACTCACAAGGTAAACAAATGTCAAAATATGCTCTTGGTTGTTCATATGCTATTATGAAATCATATTTTGGTAAAAAGGAAAGCAAAAAATTTCTTAAGACAATACAAGAATTGGGGGAGAATATATCTCTTTTTAACAAAACAGATTATTTTTATAAAAAATGAAAATACTCGTAACCGGCGGAGCAGGCTTTATTGGAAGCCATTTATGTGACAGGCTATTAAAAGAAGGCAAAGAAGTTATTTGCGTAGATAATCTAACTCCTTATTATTCGCCAAAAATAAAATTGGATAATATAAAAAATAATCTTGAAAATCCTAATTTTAATTTTTTTGCTATTGATATTGAAAACAGGAAGCAGTTAGAAGAAATTTTTAAGAATAATCAGATTGGCATTGTGGTTCATTTGGCTGCTCGTGCTGGTGTTAGACCTTCAATTGAAAAGCCCTTATTATATAAAGACACAAATGTTTCTGGAACCTTAAATTTACTGGAATTAAGCAAGAAATATAAAATTAAAAATTTTATTTTTGGTTCTTCATCTTCAGTATATGGAAATAAAAAGAAAATTCCTTTTTCTGAAACAGATAATGTAGATTATCCAATATCGCCTTATGCTGCTTCTAAAAAAGCTTGTGAATTGTATTGCTATACATATTCATATTTATGTGATCTAAATGTTACATGTTTGAGATTCTTTACAGTTTATGGTCCTCGTGGCAGGCCAGATATGGCTCCTTATTTATTCACAAAATTGATTATGGAAGAGAAGACACTTAAGAAATTTGGTGATGGAGAATCAAAAAGAGATTATACATATATTTCAGATATAATAGAGGGGATAATGAAAACCTTGGAAAAGAATTTTAAATTTGAGATAATAAATCTAGGCAACTCTAAAGCAGTTGAACTAAGTTACTTCATTTCCTTGATTGAAAAGTTAGTTGGCAAAAAAGCTGAAATCAAGCAAATAGAAAGGCCGCCTGGAGATGTTGATATAACCTATGCAGATATCTCTAAGGCTAAGAGATTATTGAATTGGGAGCCAAAAATTAGTATAGAAGAGGGGATGAAAAACTTTATCGGATGGTATAAAAATGGCTAAGTTATCTGTTGTTATTCCTGTATATAATGAAGAGAAGAATATTTCTATTTTACATTCACAAATAAAAGAAGCTATTAATAAATATAATCATGAAATTATATTTGTTGATGATGGAAGTACTGATAATACATTTAATAATTTAAATAAAATTAATGACAAAACTCTTAAAATAATCAAATTAAGAAAGAATTTCGGTCAGACAGCTGCTTTATCTGCCGGCTTTAGGGAAGCAAAAGGGGAGATTATAGTTCAAATGGATGGTGATTTGCAGAATGATCCAAGAGATATTCCTAAATTACTTTCTAAGATGGATGGTTATGACATGGTTTCTGGCTGGCGTTATGGAAGAAAAGATCCATTATCCAAGAAATTCCTCTCTAAAATTGCAAATTCTGTTAGAAGAGCTTTAATACATGAGCCAATACATGATTCTGGCTGTTCTTTAAAAGCTTACAAAAGAGAATGCTTTGATGACATTGATTTATATGGGGATATGCACAGGTATATTCCTGCCTTGCTTGGCTGGAAAGGATTTAAGATTGGAGAAGTAAAAGTAAATCATAGACCAAGAAAGCATGGAAAAACAAAATATAACTGTTCAAGGTTAATAAGGGGATTTTTAGATTTATTGAATATATTATTCTGGAGGAAATATTCTAACAGGCCATTGCATATATTTGGTGGAATGGGGTTATTGCTGGCCTTTGCTGGTTTTTTAGTTTTAGGAGTTTTAATAGTTATGAGATTAATGGGCTTAATAAGTCTTGTAAGGTCTACTTTACCTTTATTATCTATCTTGTTGATTATTATCGGAATACAGTTTTTCATATCTGGTTTATTAGCAGATATCTCAATAAAGAATTATTACAATAATGGCAAAAAAACCTATTCAATTGAAAGGATTGTTGAAAAATGACACTTATAGAGCATAATGTTAGTGCAAGGGCTGGATTAATTGGAAATCCTTCAGATGGATATGGTGGAAAAACAATATCAATACCAATTAGAAACTTTTATGCTGCAGTAAAATTATGGGAAAGACCAGATAAAATAGTTATCCCTCATGACGAAAATGAATTTAATTCTATCGAACATTTATTTGAATACACATCAACAAAAGGATTTTATGATGCAGGTAGATTAGTAAAAGCAGCAATTGCAACTTTTTTTGAATATTTATCAGATAATAAAATAAATCCTAATAATAAAAAATTTGAGGTAGATTATGAAACAAATATTCCAAGAATGGTTGGTTTAGCTGGTTCTAGTGCAATCATTACTGCAACTATGAAATGTCTGCAAGATTTTTATGATGTAAAAATAAAACCAGAAGAATTAGCAAATTTAGTATTAAAATCAGAAACAGAAAAACTTGGAATTTCTGCTGGATTGCAGGATAGGGTTGTCCAAGCATTTGATACTCTTATGTATATGGATTTTTCAAAAGAAGCATTTGCACAAAATAATGGAAAATGTGGTTATTATGAAAGGTTAGATGAAAATAATCTTCCTAATCTTTATTTATTATATCATTTAAATCCTTCTGAATCTGGAAAAGTTCATAACAACATTAAATCACGATATTGCAGCAGTAATCCGGCTATTAGTGATCCAGTAAAAGAAATAATGCAAAAATTTGCAGAATTAACAAATCAATTCAAGGAAGCATTATCAAAAAAAGATTTTGAAACATGTGCTCAATTGCAAAATAAAAACTTTGATTTAAGAAGAGAGCTTCTTGGAGATTCGATAATAAGTAAAGATAATCTTGAAATGATAAGCATCCCAAGAGAATTTGGCTGCAGCTCTAAATTTAGCGGATCTGGTGGTGCAGTTATTGGAATCTATCCAAATGAATCATATTACATGAAAATTCAGGAGAAAGTAAAAGATAAACCTTATGAATTAGTGAGGGTGAAATTTTGAAAGCTCTAATCTTGGCAGCAGGATATGGAACAAGGCTTTATCCCTCAACATTAAATACACCAAAGCCATTGTTAGACATTAATGGAAAACCAATAATTGAATACATCTTAGATAAAATTTTTGAAATTAATGTAGATGAAATTTTTATTGTAACAAATAATAAATTCTACAATCATTTTACTAAATGGTTTGAAAATTATAAAACAAACATGCCAATTAAGATATTAAATGATGAAACTATTTCTAATGAAACAAGATTAGGCGCTATTGGAGATATTAATTTTGCAATTGTAAAAGAAAATATAAAAGATGATCTTATTGTTATTGGCGGGGATAATTTATTTGAATTATCTTTGAAAAGATTTGTTGAATTTCAAAAAAATAAAAAATCAACAGTTATTGCTGGTCGCGATATAAAAGATAAAGAAAGGATAAAATTATATGGTGTATTATCAGTAAATGAAAACAATAAAATCATTAACTTTGAAGAAAAACCTTCTGAACCAAGCTCAACCTTAGCTTCTACATGCATCTATTTTTTTCCAGAAAAAATAATAAATCTTTTTAATAAATATCTTAAAGAGAAAAATCCTGCAGATAAAACAGGACAGTTTATTCAATGGCTTTATAAAAAAACAGATGTTTACGCTTTTGTTTTTGATTCAAAGTTGTATGATATAGGCTCTTTAAAAGGCTTGGAAGAAGCAAGGGAGGAAATAAAATGAAAGTTTTAGTTACAGGCGGAGCTGGATTTATTGGAAGCCATATTGTGGATAAATTTGATGATGTGAGAGTTTTAGATAATCTAAGTTCTGGTTCTTTAAAAAATTTAACTAAAAAAGTTGATTTTATTAAAGGAGATATTACTGATTATGACACTGTAAATAAAGCAATGAAAGACATTGATTATGTTTTTCATTTAGCTGCTTTTGTTTCTGTAGCAGAATCAATGATTTTTCCTGAAAAAACTTATGATGTAAATGTTAAAGGAACTGAAAATGTTTTGAAAGCTGCTAAAGAAAATAATGTTAAGAAAGTTATCTATACATCAACTGCTGCTGTTTATGGCAATAATCAAAATCTGCCATTAAAAGAAGATTCTAAATTAAACCCATTATCTCCTTATGGAAAAACAAAATTAGAAGGAGAAAAACTATGTCCAAAATATAATGCAGTTTGCTTAAGACCATTTAATGTTTTTGGCCCAAGGCAAAATCCAGATTCTCCATACTCAGGAATTATTTCTATTTTCATTAATAATGCTTTACAAAATAAAGAGCTAATTATTTATGGTGATGGAGAACAAACAAGAGATTTTATTTTTGTTGAAGATGTTGTAAAAGCTAACCTATTAGCAATGAAAAAAGGGAACGGAATATATAATATTGGGGTTGGCAAGAAAGTTTCAATAAATGAATTAGCTAGAAAAATAATTGAACTGACAAATTCAAGTTCAAAAATAAAATATGCTGAAGAAAGAAAAGGGGACATAAAGCATTCATTATCAGATATTTCAAAGATAAAGGAAATTGGATTTGATATTGATAATGGTTTTGAGGAAGGATTAAAGGAGACTATTGAGTGGTTTAAAAAATGATAAATAAAAAAATATTAATGATTGCACCTGTTCCATTCTTCATAGAAAGAGGTAAATCTATAAGAATAAACCAACATTTGAAAGCATTAAGTGATATGGGTGCTAAAATTGATTTATTAACTTACTGCGATGGTAACGAAGTCCATTACAAGAATGTTAATGTTATAAGGGCGAATAAATTATTCCGTAAAAAAAATCCCTCAATTCCCGGATTTGAAATAAAAGATTTATTCTCAAATTTAAATTTAATTTTTAAATCGATGATATTACTTACCAAAAAAAGGTATGATGTAATCCATGCCCATGATGTTGATGGAATTATTATTGGTTTAGCTGCAAAAAAAATAATTTTTAAAAAAATTCCAATTATTTACGAGATGCATGGTACTTTCTCTGAATTGAATCGTTACTATAAGGTAATTTCATCTAGAAATCTTATTAAAAAGATTGAGAAGTATATTTATGATAACTCTGATTTTATAATACTGAATTGGCCACATTTAAAGAAGCTTGTTAAAACAAAAACAAAAAAAACACTTATCATGGATAGACCAGATAATGAGTCATATAGTTATTTAGTTAGTAAAAAAAATGCTTATAAAAATAAATTTTCAAAATTGAAGTATGTTTTATATACTGGGAATAGTACAGATTATCAAAGACTTGACTTATTACTAGATGCATTTAATTATTTAGATAAAGATATTCATATTGTATTCGCAGGAGATATTCTAGAAAAATATAAAATAAAAAATAATAGAATCCATTACCTAGGTTATGTTAAAGGAAAAGAATTAATTTCTTTAATGAAAAATGCAAAAGTTCTTATTAGTACAAGAATGACAGAAGGATTTCCTCCAATGAAAATTTTATTTTATTTATTAACTAACGTTCCAATAGTAGCTACCGATATAAGTTGTCATTCAAGCATATTAAAAAGAAATAAAGATGCGATATTATGTGGTGATAACCCAAAAGATATTGCTAAAGGTATTATGAAAGCTATTAATGGTAATTTGAATAAAGAGAATAAATGGGAAGAGGAATTAAGTCCCAAGTTATTAAGTGAAAGACTCATGCAAATTTATCAAAAATTATGAGGAACATATAGTTTTTTTATTCAGTTTTATTTAAATAAAAAATATAACGGAGTGATAAATGTGGTAAGCAAAATAAAAGGTAAACTAAGGTTATTCCTACCAAGATTTAAACAAACAAAAAAATTGTTTGGATTAAAAAAAGCTGTTGGATGTATTTTTAAATTTGTAACACCCCACCTTCTTAAACCGTTCCATGGATTATACTGGAAATATCTTCAATCTATCAGTAAGTCTGAATATATTTTAAGAAATATTCATGGGTATAAAATGTATCTTAGTCTTAAAGATGCAGGCATATCAAAAGATTTAGCTATTAATAAAACAAGGGAGGAGTTACAAACTGAATTAGTAATGAAGACAGTAAATAATGGAATGAGAATTCTTGATATTGGGGCTAATATTGGTTATTATGCATTAATGGAGGCTTCATTGGTTGGACCTCAAGGAAAAGTATATGCTGTTGAACCATCTATTGAAAATATTAAACTACTAAAGAAAAATATTGAAGTCAATAGATTCGAGAATATTATAGGAACAGAGAATATTGCAATATCGGATAAGAATAGTAAGGCTAGATTTTATGTCTCTGAGAAATCAAATCTAAATACGCTGTCTAATCCTAATAATAGTTTTAATAAATTACTTAAATTAAAAAAAGATTTTGTTGAAGTTCAAACACTAACAGTAGATAAATTCCTAGAAAATAAACCTGCTGTTGATTTTATTAGAATGGATGTAGAAGGATATGAAATAAATATTTTTAAAGGAATGAAAAAAACTTTAAAATCTAAACATCCACTAAAAATATTCTTCGAAGCCCATCCTTTTTTGTATGATAATCCAAAAAATTGTGTAAAATCCTATTTATCTGAATTTCGAAAATACGGTTTTGAAGTTAAAGCAATTGTTGATCGTTATACACTTTTGAAACCCAAATCAATCGAAAACTCTGTAGAAATAATATGTGATAAAATGTGGGCACCAAGTATTTTGTTAGAAAGAGGTAAATGATTAAGATGATTTTTAGTCTCTTTTTTAATGGGGTGTGTGTATGAGAATATGCATAGCAGTTGCTGAATTTTCGGGGAATGTAATAAGACAATTAGGATGTTTTTCTAAAATGGATTTTAAGGGAGTTTCAATAGATGTTGTTTACCCCGGGGGTTGTGTGAATCTTAAAGAGATTAATAGGAAATTTAAAAACTTTTCACAAAAAAAAAAATCTAGATTATTTAACATATACTTAAATCTTTTTTGGAGTCTATATACTACCCATCGTAGGAAAAAATATGATATTCTGATGAATTTGTCTGGTATGGGATATACAGTTCCTGTTATTGCCTCAGTTGGTGGATTAATGAATATCAACTATATACTCATGTATTCAGGAGACCATACACAATTAATGAAGTATCGACTTCCTTTACATATTACAAATTTTATAAATTTTATTATGTCAAAAATTCAGGTTGCCTGTTTTAAAAGGAGTTCGGCCATAGTAACTTTAGGACCAAAAGCTAAAAATTTTTGGATTAAACATAGTGTGAATAAAGATAAAATAAAGATAATCCCCTGCTTCATTGATGTAGAAAAATTTAATAGAATTAAAAATAAAAATGTATATAAAAGCAAAATAGGTATCCCAACAAATAAAAAGATGGTTCTCTATGTTGGGAGATTAACAGAAAGCAAAGGTGCGAAGAATTTAATAAAAATAATACAGTCAATGCAAAAGTCCGGTAATAATAAATTCATTTTTTATTTAATTGGTGGGGGTCCTTATAAAAATTTATTGAATAATTTTGATAATGTAGTTATTCAAGAACATGTTGATTCGGATAACATCCATATTTACTATAGGGCAGCAGATATTTTAATTCATCCATCTTTAACTGAAGGATTACCCAATGTTATATTAGAAGCTTTATCATGTGGAGTTCCAGCAATTGCAACTCCTGTTGGAGAGATTCCTTCAATTCTATCAAATACCTTTACTCAACCAGAAGAGTTTGTACAATATATTTTATCTAGAAAGTGGAAATTAGATAATATTCCTTATAAAAATAGTGAACTTGGAAAGAAATATTTTAAATTATTTAAACAAGTTTTAAGTGAGTAATGAATAAATATGATTAAAAATCTATATTATAAAAATAAAGAAACTACACACAACTTCTTTTGGAGAAGTTTACAAATATTAAGTAAAGAAGGAATTACTTTTTTGATATTCTTTATGGCTGCAAGATTTTTAATTCCTTTTGATTTTGGTATATTAAATTATTTAATGGCTGTTTTAGCTCTTTTAATGATATTTTGTGATTTTGGAGTATCTTCAGCAACTTCAAAATATGTTGCTGAATATAAAGCAAAAAAATCAGAACATCTAAACAAGATATTATTTTCAGTTTCAATTATTATTATCGGATTAGCAACTTTAATTTCATTATTTGTTATTTTTCTTGGAAAGGGAATTTTTAAAGAAAACTATCTTTATATAATATATTTTTTACCTTATCTATTTTTAGTTCCATTAACAAGTGTTGCTGATGGAGTATATAGGGGATTAAAAGAATTTAAAAAATTGGCTTTGATTTCATCCATAGCTGGAATAATATCTTTAGGAATTTCTTATTTTTTGATTAAGAATTTTTTGTTAATTGGGGTGATATTTTCTCAAAATATATTATATTTGTTACTAGTTATTTTTCTTTTTGTATTTCAAAAAAATTTTGAGTTTAAAATTGATAAATTTGTTTTAAAAAAAATTTTAAGATATAGCTTGATACTTGGATTTGCTACAATTTCATATTATTTGCTTAACAAAGTAGATATTTTAATTTTAAAATATTTTGATTATGTGGTTGAAATTGGATACTATGAAATATTAAATAAACTTTTTCAAGTGTTCATTATTCCTTTTATAATTATGGGCCAAATTTTAGCACCTAATATCACAGAAAAATATATTAATAAAGATTTTATTGATATCAAAAAAAGATTTCAAAGACATCTATTTTTTTCTTTAAGTTTAGCTCTTATCATATCTATTTTGCTTTATTTTTTAATACCTTTAATCATAAAACTACTTTTTAATGAATATTTTGTTCCCCAAACAATACACATATTTAGTATATTATTATTTGTAATTCCAATAAGGATGGTAGCTGCAGTTATAAGCCAAGCCCATGTTATAGCAACAGGAAATGCTCATTATATGTTGATAACTATGATTTTTGGAGGTATAGCAAACATAGTGTTAGATTTCATACTTATTTTAAAATATGGATTTATCGGTGTGATATATGCTACATTAATATGTTTTATATTCACAACCGTAGCTTATGTAATACTATATTATTCAAAATTAAATAAATTAGTTTTATCAAAGATCCAAACCTGATAATTAGTAATAGAATTATTGATAAATTTGTGAATTTATTCAATAAATGGTTTTCTCCTTATATAATTTGTATAGTTCAATCAAAAAAAATAATTTATTGGATGATTAGTTCTTAATATTCAATTAAATTAAGTAGAAGATTCATTCAAGGACATTTCATTTTCATCTGGGTTGATTATCTTATAAAATAAGAAGCTACCAATTCTAGTTTCATAATTAAAATATTTAGTTAGGTCATGTTTATTCAAAAATTCTTTTCGTTTTTCTAAATCAGAAAAATAAGTTCCTTGATTCAATTTCTCTTTGATAAGGTCACTTCTTCTATAGGTGGTTCTCAAATTGAAATCATTCGAAAATAGATTAACTAAGCTTAAATAATCTGGTTCACCACCAGATGTAATATAATAAGTGACATTATATTTCTTTGCTGCATGGTAAAAACTAGATTTCTTAACTTCGTTCTTGAACACTTCAGTGTCAAGTCTATCCATATTGAATGATGCCCTATTACCATATAAAGAGAGAATAAAGGATTGATCCTTAACAATAAACAATTCATTTGGATTTATAACTTTCTTTACATATTCGCCTGCTTCCTCAACTCCCGGAATTTCTTTATTTAAAAGGTTATTTGTTGAATTAAATGAAGAGGGAATTAAAAGACTTAGTAGTACTAACAAAATAAATACAGAAGCTATTTTATTTTTAAAAAGATTTGAAGTAAGATAAAGAATAATGCCACTAAATATGATAAAAGGTAGAATTATTCCTAAAGTATAATAACGATGAAAAAATATGGATTTTGAAGCAATTATCCAATAAAAAGCAGCTCCAATAATAAAACCTAAAACAGTATTAATCTTATAATTGCTAAATTTGAATGCGATAAGTAAAACAATTATGCCTAAAAAACCAAGTAAAAAAATATTTTCAGTCATGTCAAATCTAAATTGTTCAAATAACATATATTTATACAATCCAAAGTTGAATATCAAACTAGAGTCTGTTAAAAATCTTGAAACAAGAAAAACTTCTTTTTTGAAATAGAGAGATATATTCCCTAGGACCAAAATTGCTGAAATCAATAATACTATCGACAATATCTTATTCTGGCTAATAAAATTAATAGCTGGTTTTAGTATGATTCTGTTAGTCTTAATGATAAATATGTATGTTAATATTAAAATTGCAGTTAATACTATAAATTTGATTATGCTTAAAATGGGGTCAGAAGGTAAAGAGATTAGTGATAGATTTACTAGAATATAAGGGATTATCAGTGGGGGAAAATGTACTAATGATATCCTATAAAATTTTTTTGTCATAAATCCTTCCCTAAAAATTATTAGGGTAAAAAATAAGGGTACAATAATAAATGCTAAACTCGGTTTGATTGCAATTCCAACTCCACCCATAAGACCTGATAAAAACAGTTTTTTTATATTATTATACATGTAATATCTCTCAAATAAAATTAGTGAGATAAAAAAGAAAATATATATAATTGTGTCATACACTGTCAGATAAGAAATAAGGTTTAATATGGGATTGATGGTCATCAAAGCTGTGATAATCAAAGAAAGTTTCTTATTTAAAATATATTTAAAATATATATAAATAAAGAATAAAAGTATAATCCCTAAAAAATTGGTGAATAACCTTGTGTTGAATTCTAGTGAATTTTTTGGGAATAATTTGTATGTAAACAACAAACCCCATTCCATAAGAGGTAAACTATCAAAATAAGCATAAATTCCTTCGTTATGTTTTAGATATCTTCCATCTAAATTTTGAACTGGATCCGACATGTATTTCTTTTGACTATGCAACGGATTATTCAATTCGTACATGTATTTAGCTGGCTCCACATATGCTGCGTATTTCATAGAATTTTGCCCGGTAAAAGAAAGATCAAAATAGGGTAGTTTTATAGCAGTAAATAAAAGGAAGAGCAAGATTAGTCCCAAAACATACAGCCATCCCTCCTTGTACATCCATTTTAGCAGATGTTTTAAAATTGGAATAGAATTCATCTTTGGATGAACTTTTGTAAAATTTATTTTTTTCTTCTTTTCTTTTTTTTCTTCAACTATTTTTTCCCTTCCTATTTTGTCCATTACTTTTCTATTCTGCCAGAATGTAATAATTCCAAGTGCGATTGTAATCAAATACAAAAATAATATCTGATTTGGTGTATATAGATCGATAAAGTATCCAAGAAATTTGAAATCAAGTGAATTAATTGTTATTAATAATAAAAAGAATAAAAATAAAAATTTAATAATATTTTTATAACGATTTTTTCTTTTGCCATTCAACTTTTCTTGCCATAAAATAAATGAAAATGTTCCAGAAGATATTCCTATAAATGATAACCAGTTTAAGTTGACTATCGAATTAACATTTAAAATTGATAATTGATCGAGTAATAAAAGTATTACAGTTATTAAAAATATATTAAATCCTAATCTAATGATTATAGAATTATGATATTCAATAAATTTTTTCAGATTCATCTCTTGACCTTTATTTTAATTAAATCTATTTCTCCAAATCCCACCACAGGAATTTCTAAGGTCTCATCACTAGTATAAAAAGAGTATTTTTTAATGACTGGAATTGGGTTACCATATCTAAACATGGCTTTATTAATACAACCGATGAAATGTGTAGCTGACCCATGGCTGCTTTTTCCGAAACTCAAAGGTTTAAATTCGTTGTAGTCTCTCCAAATTGTTTCATTCTTGATATTTTCTATACCTACAAAATTGTTATCAACAAATAGTTGCATGTAACCTTTTTGTGATGGATTATATACAGATAAAGCCGAATGTTTTTTATTAAAAAAATTTGAAGTTATAGGGTAGATTGTAGAATAAGCTGGGCCAGTGATGTCACTCATCCTCCCCACTCTAAACATCACATAAGAGGGTCTCTGAAAAAGTTCCCAATTATAATGTCCAATAATCTGTTGGAAATTGCCCTTATCATTTTCAGGTGTCCATTCAACATAAACTGCAAAAGGCCCTTCTTCGAATTGATCATGAGTTCCGGGATAACTTAATGAACTTTGGCCATCAAAATAAACGCATTTTCTCTCTTCATCAAATTCAGCATTGCCTTCTAAAAAATCAGGGATTCCTTTTGAAAAATCTATTGATAAATTCCAATCATATTTTGAATAATCAAATTCAATGGGCGGGACAATATAAACATCATCTCCAATGATTTCTATATCAACAATTGCATCTTTTAATACAGCTTTTGGTTTAAATACAATATTAGTAGAACCTTCTAAAGTTCTATAAGTTCTATTTTCTTCTTGTATAGCTTCCCCTAAAGCATCACTTTTTTCTAAATAAATCTGTTTAGTAACTAAGGTATCCCCTTTACTCCCAACATCCAAAACATAAGTCTTCTCAAAGCCAAAAGGCAGCCAGTTCATGTAAACAACATAACCCAGGATAATTAACGGGATAAGAATGCTGACTGCATAGCCTATTTTATCAACATAAGTAATTTCTTTTTTAATTATCTTTCTTAGATATAAACCAATTAATATTATGATGTCTATTGCAAATAAATAATAGATAAAAGCAGGAATAGCATCTGGAGCAAAAAAGCTTACTATTACTGCTAGTAATAAAAGGAAAAAAGAGAGCAGTACAAAACCAACGAAATGCCTGAAAAACAGTTTACCTGAAATCTTTCTTGTATAAAGCCATGTAAAGAAGAATAATTCAAGAAAAAATAAGGTATAAATGCCAGAAGCTATGTTTCCAAAATCAACAAATAAGCTTATAATAACTAATACAAACAATACAAAGAAACTTACTAATAAACCCCCAACCAATTTCCTTTTCATTTTTATACTACTTGTGAATAACTACTATTATAAAAATGTTGTGGAATTTGAGGCTTTGCACATAAATTCAATTTTGCACATTTATTAGGGTATTTTGCACAAAAATTATATAAACCCAACCAATTACTTTTGTTATATGAATAATAAGGATAAACTTCATAAAAAAGCTGGAGAACTTTTAACAAAGCTTAGTCCACGTATAGAAGAGTATAATAAACATGAAAGTTCACTCCAACAACACTATATATTTATTTGTGGTGCCTTCTTGTTTCTTTCTGGTATATTTATCTCTCTCTTAACATCTAGATTAATTATCAGAATAGGTGATAATCCATCTCATATTGTTGATTTGATTTTAATAGTAATAACTCTTTTATTTGTTTGTTTAAGTATCATCTATTTTATTAAGAGTAGAATATCTTCACCAGGATTAAGAGCATTAAAATCTTTGAAAAAACTACTAAAGGAAATGGGGGAATTAGGAAAAAAAGGGAAAAAATGAAAAAGAAACTTTCTAAATCTATGTCCAACAGACCTAACAGCTCAGAAATCTCTTTACAGGATTTAATGGATGATTTAAAATATGTACAAAAACTTAGAGATGGGAGAATTATGATATTAAAATTCCATCTATATTTAGAACATTTTATTAATGAAATAGCTAAAGAAAAAGGGGTGGTTTCGAGAAATATTATTGATAAATCCAAAACCTTATCTAATCAGAAAGTAATAGATAATGAAATACATAAACTTTTAAAATTAATCAATAAAATTCGTAATAAATTAGTTCATACATTAAAACCAAATGGACATCAACTTGACCAATGGATAAAAAATTTTAAACCAAAATTAAGTGTATCTGATCCTGAATTTACTAAAGCTTTAAACATACCCGATGTATTTGGTAGAATACAACTTTACTCAGTACCAGCAATAGCAAATTTATATACGATTTTAAAACAAATAAGAAAAGAAGAGATAAAAGAAGATATGAGAATGATTCTTAAAGATAATGGTAAAGAATATATTTGGATGTTTGAATTATCAAAAAGAAAATGAAACTCTCCTACAACTCATATATAGGCTACGGCTTTCTTGTAGCCACATTATTTGGTTTGAGTTGGTATGGAATAAAAGATTATAGAGTTCTTGGGTTGTTTATACTTACAGTTTGTTTTTTGTTGATTGATGTAATTAGGTATTATAGGAAAAATTAATTCCCTATCAATTCAGATTCTTTTATTTTCTTTAAGGCTTCTTTATATTCTTTATCTTTAGAACTTAAAACAACACTAACTCCTCCTCTCTTAAGAACATCTTTTATTGCGTTAGGTATCCCTTCAATATTTCTAAAATTACTAAATACACCAGACCTTATCCCATGCATGTTATTGGAAACGATATTTACATATCCACTATCCCAACAGGTTTTTTTTGGCATCTTAATACTGTCATCAATTTTCTTACCTAAATCTGTCCAAAAATATATACCCAATTTAATTGTTTTTGTTCCTTCTTTGTTTTCTGTCATTTTTCTTAACCTCCACATCTCTATTAAATTAAGATAATTACTTAGATATATAAATCTTCCTGTTTTACGAGATTCTATAAAAACATTAAATAGGCAATATGTTGCTACTACATTGTGATTGGGAATATTAATAAATAAAGCCTTACTTTTATGTTATATGGAGATTAAAAACCATTCTGAAACAGATGTAATTTTAAAAATTATAAGCCCAATTTTAGAAAAATTAGGATATAATGAAAGCAAATCGGCTGAAATTGAACATGAAAAATCTGTATCAATTGGAAGAAGTAAATATGTTTTTCCAGATATTGTTATCAATGTGGACAATGTACCTGCAATAGTAATAGACGCAAAAAAACCAACCGAAAATATAGATTTATATGAACGACAAATCATTTCTTATGGTTTGCTTTTGAAAACACCTTATGCTGTACTTACGAATGGAATTGTCATGAGAGTTTATGAAAGTTATTCTGAGAAAATCATATGGGAAAAACCCATCTCCCAAATTCCTAAATTCTTATCAAAAGATAATTTATTAAAAAAGATACATAAAACAGTTGATGCAGTTACAGATAAAAGAGTTGAAGAAGCAAAAAAAATACTGTTAGTTTTTGAGGGAATAAAAGAGTTTGCAACAATTCTTTACAAATGTGAAGATATTATTAGAGATATAGATGGATTAACTGGGGCAGATGCCTTTGATGAAATAAGTAAGATTCTCTTTACAAAAATGTATTATGAAAAACAAGCAATAAAAACACAAAATAATGAAATGTCCTTAAAAAATATAAAAAAACACGGAGGAGCAAAATATTTTAGAAATTATCTTTTCAAAGAAGTTATCAAATCCAATAAAGATATTTTTATTGGGGATGAAAAAACTGAATTAGATAATAAAACAATTGAAAAGATAACAGAATTATTAGAAAACTACACACTCATAAATACTGATATTGATGTGAAAGGTAGAGCTTTTGAAATATTTTTAGGAAAAACTTTTACCGGTGGTTTAGGTCAATTTTTTACACCAAGAACAATTGTAGAATTTGCTGTAGATTTTGCAGATCCTGATATTCATGCTCTTGAAGGTAATAAAGAAAAACCATTTTTAATTATAGACCCCGCTTGTGGTAGTGGTGGTTTTTTAATAGAAATCTTTAAGAGTATATCTAATAAAATAAAACTTCAACCAAAAAATAAACAAGAGGAGCTATTGACTAATTTAAGAAAAGAACAGATATTCGGAGTTGATATAAATCCAAGAGTAGTTAGGGTAGCAAAAATGAATATGGTTTTACATGGTGATGGTCATGGAGGTATATTCAAAAAAAATGGTTTAGAGGATTATAAAAATTTAGATAATAATGGAAATGAACTTTTTGATTTAGTTATAACTAATCCTCCTTTTGGTAATAAAGATAAAGGAAGCAAATATAATAATTATGTACTATCGAAAAAAAATAATAAAGAATTAACAATACAATTAAGAGAAGTATTATACATAGAAAAATGTTTAAATCTAGTAAAGAAAGGTGGAGAGATAGCAATACTTTTACCTGATGGGATTTTAAATAATGACCAACTGAATTATGTTAGGACTTTCATAAGAAAAAATGCAATTATTAAGGCTGTAATTAGTCTTCCTGATAGGGCTTTCAAGGCTTCTGGAGCTAATAGTAAGACTAGTTTATTATTTCTGAAAAAGAAGAAACACGAAAAAGAAGAACAACCCCAAATTTTTATGGCTATAGCTGAAGAAGTAGGGTATGAAAGAAAAACCAAAGAAGCAAAAGAGATAGAAGAAAATGATTTGAAATCGATATTGAAATCTTATAAAGATTACAAGATAAGTAAGAATTTTGAAAATAGTTTGTATGATAAGAATATTAAAAAAATAATTCAAGAAGAGCCTTCTTGTTTTATTATTGGTGAAAATAATTTATCAGATAGATTTGATGCAACTTATTATTATTCAAAATATATATTTAAGTTAAATACTGATTCAAGTAATGTTTCTGATTTTGCAAGGTTATCTAAAAATATTATTAATCCTAATAAAGAGCCATTAAAAGCAATAAGATATATTCAATTTAGTAATGTAGAGGGAGAATTAGGAAGCATAACTAGTTGTCAGACACTTTTAGGTGGAAAAGCATCTTCAAGAGCAAGACAATTAGTTAGTAAAGGAGATATTATTTGTGCAAGGGTAAAAGATAGTGAACAGAATGTAGCTCTTGTTCCAGAAGAATTTGAGGGTGCTATAGTTAGTACAGGATTTATAGTTCTTAAACCTATCCCTCCTATGACTTCAGAAACCCTTTATGTGCTTTTAAGATTACAATCAACACTAAATCAATTAAGGTGGAAATCTGCTGGTACAATCATGCCAGCAATAACTAATAGAGAATATTTAAGCATCAAAATTCCAAAACTAAATAATAATAAAATACAAAAAATAACTAACGAAATTAGAAATATAGAAAAGCAAAGAAGATTTATTAGAGATAAACTGAATGAATTATCTCTAAAGATTTAATTACAATAATTTTTTCTTGAGAAATTCAATAAAATCAATTGCTTTTTTATAAGAATCATACCATTCATCTGCATTTTTTTCTATTAAAATAGTTGCGAAGTTTTGGTGTACTAATATATTCCTTGTTCTTCCTATTTCTATAAAGTTTCCAATTGCTTCCTTCAATGTACCATCCTTTTCTATTTCTTTATTACACTCTTCTTTAAATTCATTGCCAAATAATTTAAGAAACGTATTACAGTTATTAACTTTCCAATCAAAAAGATTACAATACTGACGTACTAGAACTGTGTTTTTTACAAATTCAATTAATTTCTCATTACTATCAGAAGTTTTTTTAGAAAATTCTATTAATAAATTCTTTATCTCTTCTTCAAAATAACTTGCTGAAGCTATTAATATCACTTTTCTAAAATTATCATCTACATAAGAAACTAATGAAGGTTGATTTTTTTCTTTTAAATAAGCTTCTAATTGTTTATAGTCTTTATATAATTCTTCAACTTTTGTTTTAGCCATAAGAATAAAAAAACGAATTTATAATTAATCTAGTAAAATTTCTTTAGTCCTTTTTATCCTATTTTCTACATTAGATCTATTAGTTGTTTGTTGTAAGGATGCTTCTCTAAATGAATTATCTGTCCTCAAAGTTTCAATTTTTGATAAATCTATATCAGCTAATTCAAAATTTCCTTTATCATAGGAACTTTTACAAAATGCCCTGAACACCGATTCAAACATAGATACATTAAATTTAGACATATCTGATATATATATTTTTGTTCCATTTATTTTATCTAATAAAGCATAGAATAGGTTTTCAAGATAGTCTATTTTTTCTTTTTTGTATGACTTAGCTTCTTGAGAGAATTTATTAAGGAATCTTACCATTGATGGTTTATAATTATCTCCATCTATTAGGATAGCAAAGCCCCTTAAGATAATTTCAATGTCATTCATGTGTAAATCTGGTCTTTCACGGTTAATTAATTTTCTCCAGCGTACATCAAGATTCATTTTACTCAGCCTACTATAAAATTTTGAATGATAAAGGCTTGTTCTTATTTCTTGTGGCTTCAAGTTCATCCCACCAGTATTTAATCTATAGAATATTTCATACATGCTAGATTTATCTCCTTTAGGCTCATGCTGTCTGATTATTATACTCCTTATAGTTCTTAAATTAAAAGTTTGTTTATCATCAGTTCTTAAATTATCATAACCGAAATCATTTAATCGATTTGATTTATCTGGAACAAGTTCCTTCAACTTTAATACAAAGTTTTGGAAGTAAGTATTATCTGATAAAATGCTTGCAGGTATTTTACCTTGAGAATCAAATATTTTTCTAAGTTCATATCTTTTTTCTTTTTTAGGAAATCTTCCTTTTATAAAATAATATAAAGTCATAAGTCTTTGTTGACCGTCTATCACACTAAATTTGTTCTTTTCCTCTTCATAAAAGAATAATTGTGGTATAGGCAACCCCATTATTATAGATTCTATTAATTTTGATGCTCTTTTTATGTCCCAAACAAAGTTTCTTTGAAAAGAAGGGATTTTTATAATATCTGATTCAATCAAATCAAATAAGGTTTTAACATTAAAATCATTTGGTGAGGAAGTTATGTTGTATTCTAAAGGTGTTTCTAACTCTTCTTCTTCATCAACCTTATCTTCAATTGGTATTTCTTCCTCATTGTCATCATTATTTAGCATAAGAATGGGAATTAATACATATATAAAAGATTTTCTAAAGAAAAAGCATTTATTATGAAATGTATAAAAACATTACTAAAATCAAAAGATTTAAGTGGCTTTGCACATTAATTCAATTTTGCACATTTATTAAAGTGTTTTGCACAAAAATTATTTTGAGTTTTATCCTTATCAAAAAACGAAAGGTTTATAAACTTAAATAGACACGTGTTAATTAATATGGACATGTATAAAGTAAAATGGACAAGATTGCAGGCACGGATATTCAGATTTCTTTGCATTAAAGCAGGTCAGAGCCTGAATTTAAGGGGTGTTGCCAGGTCACTAAAAGTTTCCCCAACAGCAGTTTCCAATGCTTTAGTTGATTTAGAAAAAGAAGGGCTTATAAAAGTCAAAAAATCAAAAACAATAAACCTTTTATCAATAGAATTTAACAGGGATAATCCAAAAGCAGTTGAAATGAAGCGGGTTGAAAACCTAAAGATGATTTATGAATCCGAGCTTTCAAGATTTTTATTTAATGAATTTCCTGGCTGCACCATCCTTCTTTTTGGAAGCTATTCAAGAGGGGAGGATACTTGGGTTGAGACAGGAGAAAACCGCTCGGATGTTGATATTGCAATAATCGGGACAAAAGGAAAAAAAGTAGATTTAACCAGATTTGATAAAAAGCTGGAAAGGACAGTTATTATTAATTTTTATGGATCCTGGAAAGATATACACAAGCATTTGAAGAACAATATACTTAATGGGATATTATTAAGCGGGGGCATTGAATTATGAATCTGCCAAAAGAATTTGAAGAATATATCAAACAAGGAATAATCAAGAGGTGCTCAATAATATAAACAAATTCTACTAAAGTTACGAGCTGAAGATACCTATTAATTTTTATCCAAAAACCTATGTAAATCTATAAACCTTTATCCCAGAATAAATATCCTTATCTATATCTTTAACTAATGTCAAATTTTGAATCTTGGCTGATAAATTTTGATTCATTCTTCTTAATGAGAATTTATCAACAATAATATAGCCGGAATTATCAAAAGTTAGCTCTTCAAGCATTGTTAAATTTAATATTGTAGTAACATTAGTATAAACATCATAAGTTGTATTCACATAAGTAATTGATCCAAATTGAATTCCAGTAGGATTATAATCAATTGAATAATCCACTCTGCCAAGATAAATTCTGGCTAATGAAGTATAAGGAGTTATAATTAGTTCATCTGAAGCTATATTCTCTTTTACATATTCAAAAGCATTTTTAAAATCAGGCTGTGGCGTTTCAAGCTCTAAATTATATTCTTTCTGGGGCTTATAGATTAATTCATTTGAATTAAAAACAAAGAATATTAAGATTAAGGCAATTATTATACTAATTACTTTTTTATATTTAAGATATTTGCTTAAATCAATCAAATACAGGAAAGAATAACAGCTAAAAAAGAATAATATTGGTAAAATAAAGAATAAATATCTGTAATGTATTACATAAACATGATTACTTATAAAATAAAATGGAATTATATAAGCTAAAATTAATAATGATTTTCTTTTAAAATCTTTTAGAGTTAATACTACTCCAATTACAGCAAAATAAAATATTATAGAATGCACATCTGTTAAATAAGAAAGATATTTATGAAAATAATCCATTTTTTCTGTAACTCTTGTTGTAAGAACACTTCTAATAATCTTTGGTAAATAATATGCAAGAAATCCTATTAATATTACTAACAAAATAATAATTTGTTTACTGATATATTTTTTAAATTGAATTAATCCTTTAATATTGATAATTTTCTTAAAATAAATAATAATTAGATAAACAAAATAAACAACTAATAGAACATAACCAAAGCTATGGCTTAAAACAGCAAAAAACGTAAATAAGAGCAATAAAAACAAATTCTTTTTATTCTTATTTTGTATAAATCTATAAAAAAACAATAAAGATAAAAAATAAAAAAACTGCAACTGCATATACATTCTTGCCTGTCTTGACCAAACTATCTCCCATACAGAAAAAGCAACTAAAGCAGCAGATATCAAGCCAATTTTCTTATTTCCAAACTCTTTTCCAACAAAATAAATTAATGGAATCATTAAACAGCCAAAAATAACTGAAATTAACCTGGTTGAAAATTCACTTAAACCAAATAAACCAATAAACAAAGCAGTTAAATATGTATTCAAGAAATATGTACCATACAAAACTCCAGAATCCATCAAAGGATAGCCGTGCTTTAATATTCCCTGGGCAGCATTTATTGTATAGCTTTCATCCATCCAGAAAGACTGATAGCCAAGAAAATAAATTCTAAAGAAAAATCCAATGACAATTAGAATAATAAGTATACGGTATTTTTTGAATATTTCTTTTATTGACATCAAACTCAGAAAAGTATATATAGCTTATAAAATTTACTTATTATAATGAACCTTATCAGATGGATTTTAGAATGGAATAAAAAGTTATTTCCTGTATTCATAATAATCTTCTTAGTATTAGTTTTACTAAATTCTTTAAAATTTGATTATATTATTGAGCATCCAAAATTATTTAATTTAGGTTATAAGTTAATATTTATTTTGGTTTCAGGCATTTTGGTTTTGACAGATTATCTAAAAAAAGACTCAATAAAACAAAAAGAAGTACAAAAAGGTGGGGAACTTAACTAATAATATAAAGAGCAAGAACAATTCACTTAGAAAATTAATCTTTTAGTCCTTTCGCATGAAATGGTTTTATAAAGATTCCATCTGGTTTTTCTTCAAAGATACCATAATCACCTGGCTTAATTTTAAAATCCTTTAATATTTTATGAGGAAATCTCATAATTGTTGAATCTCCTAAAACTCCAAATTTCCTAACTAATTTTCTTTTTCCAATTAATATATCAAATTTAATTAATTCGCTTGATGTAAAATATTCTTCTCCGCATTTCTGGCATTTTAAACAATTTAAACTAATCCCTTCCTTTATACACTTAGCTATTTTAACCTTACTTCCACATTTGTAACATTCTTTCATAAACTTTTTCATTTTTCCCTCCTATTTTTTTTACGTGTTGGTTTAATATGAATTAAAATAATATTCTCGTGCTCAACATACGATAAACATAAGTATTTTCTTCTGAATGGATAAAACACATTATATTTGTTCTGTTTCTTAGATATTAAAACATGCTCTCCCTTATCTAAAATTTCTATAACAAATTCGATTGGTTTTCTTAATTTATCTAATTCTTTTTTAAAATGCCAGGTAAACACCAATAATTTTCCTTTCCAATGTAAATCTTCTATAAATATCTTAATCACCTAATAGATATCTATATAATATATAGATATTTATAAATCTTTCGCCTTTTTGATGAAATATGCAAAAGAAATTATTTAAAAATGTTATTAATAATTTAAAAAAAACATTGCTTTAGAACAAAATTAGTATTTATAAGCTCCTATCCTTTGGTCTGTTTTGTATAAGTTATTCCTTCTTCTGTCCCAAGCCGAGTGTAATTCTGTCTGGTCATTATTGTACTGATTGCTCTGCGGTCTAGTCCTGTTTTTCCTTTGATATGCTCAAGAGTTACTTCTTCTGAATCTTTGACAGCATTTTGGACTAGTTCTGTAGGTGTGATTGGCGGTCTTTCATCTTTTCTGAAATATGCCACACACTGACCAATTTTCTTACCCATACTTACTTCTTCATTGTCCAGATTCCTTTCCTTAGCCCATCTCGCAAGATGTCTCCCTATGCTTCTATAATGTTTTTTTTCTACAATTAGCTCTTGTGCTATCTCAACCGTTGTAACATACAACTTACTTTTAAATACTCTCTCTGCAGCATGGGCTACATTATCATAATTTACAGCAAGTGAAATCTCATATGCTTTTGTCGTTCTTTCATATCTTATTCTTGAATCTGGTTCTTTTCTTATTTGCTTTATAAAACCAGCTAGACTCTGTTCACTATCTCCTGTTAATTTTCTGAGTTTTGGGATGTTTTCAAATAAACCCTTTGTAGTAATATTTGTTCTTGGCACATTAAGATGAGTATCGCAATAAGCGTATATTAATTCTTTAATCTCCTCTCTTACCGTATAGGATTCCTTCTTACTTAAATGATCTATTGTCCTGGTTTTAGCATAGTTACTTCCAACAGCATAATTGCCAATATGTTCTGCTAAGTTAAGTATTTCCTCAGGATCATCTGTACTAGTAACTTTTTCTTTTTTTTCATCTATTATTGCCGCTAAGCTTTCTATTGCGCTATCTATCTTCGCTTTATGGACTAATTCTCTAGATTGTTGTTCTACTCTTGCTATATCTTCTTGAGTGGCTTCGCCCCTCTCCAATTTTTCTATAAGTTCACTTAATCCATCAGATGTCATTTTATACCATTGAGAAGTAGCTACTTTTTATAAAGTTTTCTATTACTTTGGCTTCCTTCATTTTTGTTGAGGAATCCATAGTTTTTGAAGAAGGTTATATCTATTTTCAATCATCTTTAATTCTTCTTCAGATAAAAAAGGTTTAGCTAAATTAAAAAATGAGTAATAATTAATATTATATTTGTATACTTCTTCTGAATTTGAATTAGCAGTTTCTTCTAAATTAGCAGTTTCTTCTATAATATCCAAAGTTCCATCAAGTAAGACAATCAATCCTTCTCTAATTTTTTTTAAATCCTTTTCATTAAGTTTTTCTTTTATTTTTTCCATTTTTATAAACCTTTTTATTACTTTGGCTTTGCATATAAAGAGCTTTTCTTTTTTTTCTGAAAGTATTTATCAATCATTTTTAATCTTTAATTTTTCAAAAACAAAATACAGAATAAAAATAAATTTTATCTAAGGACTTTCTGTGAAGAATACCTTATGGGTACCAGATAATTACCGTGTGATAATTCATCATATTCAGGATCCTTGATAGTAACATAAGCTCCTTCATCCCTGATTCCTTTTGGTCTTTTAAACGTAAAACCTTTGTAAACATCAGCAAATTGTTCTATATGTAAAGTAAGATCATCAAGAGTTGGATGAAGAGGTGATATTCTTTCTACCTGCGCTAGTCTGGATAAATTTGGGTACTTTTCCTCAGAAAGAACCTCAAATACAGCAAAAATATCATTTCCTTTATTGAATTTTCTTGATTCAGGAATGTTCTCAAGTAATTTTGCTTGTGCAACGAATTTCTTCTCACTCATTTTTATTTCCTCGTTATTAGTTTATTTAAATATTTCTATTTTTGTTTTTATTAATATCCAAAAAATTCTTTAATTTCCATGAGATGTCTTTCTTTTCTTTTATGTCTCAGTTGTATAGCGGCTTGTGTGAAATAATGATGCTGCTCTAAAAAAACAATGAGATATTCGTACCATTC
>SDBV01003236.1_pt1 | contig 24211 bp, 24 predicted proteins | sample 2277081 | NCBI WGS metagenome assembly SDBV01 (sample SAMN10402039, study PRJNA504765) | marine sediment metagenome | isolation source: marine sediment core GS10_PC15, 223 cmbsf | place: Arctic Ocean: Southern Knipovich Ridge | collected 2010 | reverse complement strand
CCTTATTCTGGCCAAGACCTCGGAGAAATTGAACGGCTTGGTTATATAATCATCCACTCCAAGCTCAAATCCTTCGATTCTATCTTCCACCGAATCCATTGCGGAAAACATTATAATGGGTACATTTTTGAAATCATCAAACTCTAGATCGGTTTTCAGTTTTTTTGTTACTTCCCATCCGGTTAGGCCGGGCATGATATTATCGAGAACCATCAAATCTGGCTTATTCTCTTTAATCTTCTCGAGGGCTTCCTCTCCGCTCTCGGCCTTTTCGACATCGAAACCCAGCTTCGAAAGCATAACATCGAAAAATTCGAGGTTGATGGGCTCGTCATCCACAATCAGTATCCGTTCTTTTTTATTTTTCGCCATATCCTGTCCTCTGCCTGGACGATGCTATATCGTTGGCTGCCTATAAAGAACTGATAAGAAACGATGGTTTGTGGGCGCAGCCAACGATAGGTCTCAGACTATTCTGCTAGACTTACTGCTCCTTGTCAATTCCCTGCCCTGTTGGATGTCACTTCCCTGCCCTGTTGGGTGTCACTTCCCTGCCCTGTTGGGTGTCAATTCCCTGCCCTGTTGGGTGTCAATTCCCTGCCCTGTTGGGTGTCAATTCCCTGCCCTGTTGCCACTAGTGAGAAAGTATCTAATGCACCCTATCGCTATTATGATCAGAGTCATGAAGAGAAAGGAGTATCCAACCCAATCCCCGAGAAGTGTGTACAGGGTTCTCGTACCCGTGACCACCGGGACCGAACCGATCAGATAATCGGCTGTGAAGGGTTTCAACTTGCCCAGAACCTTGCCATTGGGATCGATAATGCAGGTAATTCCACCGTTAGTGCTGCGAATCATCGATCTGTTGTTTTCTACGGCTCGAAAAATTGCCATGGTCATATGCTGTATTTCACAAACCGCCGAGTTTGACCAGGCATCATTGGTCATGTTGACAAGAACATCGGCGCCGCGAAGAACAAACTCCCGGCTAAGATAGCCAAAGGTATCCTCGAAGCAGATCGGTGTGGCAAAACTCACACCGCCATCCTCAAAGATGACATACTCCGTCCCCTTTTCATACCAGTGAATGTCGGCGTTTCGCAGAGCATTGTAAAGCCATGTCCAGATTCCCCTATACGGAAAGTGTTCTGAAAACTGCACCAGGTGAAGCTTGCGATAGATGTCAACAATCCGATTGTCCCTGTAGAGCAAGGTGGCATTATAATCCACCCTGATTTCCTCTCCGTTGGGAAGCAATCTCTTCTGTCCGTCGTTATTTCCGATTACGTAAGCCACCGGCTGGTCTTTGAGAAAATCTTTCAGTCTTTTGACATACTGATAGCTCTTGTCGTCGGTTCTGTACTTGGTATGCCAGTCGATACCAGGTACAAAGGATGTCTCCGACCAAATTATGATCTCGGGATTCTCTTGAAGTGCCTCTCGACTTAAGCTTATGAGCACCCGAAGTGCTTTGTCGTATGTCGAATAGCCCCCACGCCACGGATCGATATTCTGTTGCAGCAGGGCTACTCTCCATTTTCTCACTCCGGAAAAATCCGTAACGCTGACTAACCCGAAAATGATCGCAGCGATAAATACAACGCCATAAATGCCCAGAGAGAGACGATGCTGAGAAAGAAATGCCCGAAAGTGATTAGTTCCCCTTTTGAGCGCGTTTCCGAGAAAAGCAGATGGAAATATGACGAGAAGGGTGACACCCCATATCCCAAAGAGACTGGCAATCCTGACCAGGGGAAGAAAGGGATACTGGGTGTAACCCAGGACTCCGTACGAGTAGCCCAAAAATCCTTGAGTTCTCAAATACTCATAGCCAATCCATGCCACGGATTGAAACACATATGCAAATCTCGGAAACAATGTGTCGATGAGCTTCAGAACAGGGAAAAACAGCAAGAAATAAAAAGCATAGATAGACGGGACTATGAATATGGCCAGTGGATGCCAGGTTATGAGCCAATAATTATAGAAGGCGTAACAGAAAAATCCGTAAAAAAGTCCGTATGGAAATATGCGAATCCACCCGGCTCGATGTATGACGACAAAGGCCGGGAAAATGGCGATAAAACCGAGCGGGAAAAAGCCCCAATCATAGAGCAAGTTCGGAAAGGCAAGCGCAAAGAGTAATGCTGATAGGAGAAGCAGCCCAAGCTCAATAAAGACAGACTTCCCGGACCCGCGACCGGAGCCACTAGGAGATGACAGAGGTGTTTTGCGCTTGGCCACTTAATGCCTCATGGACCACGCAGTTTGCTTGAGCTCCTGGCCGGGACGGAAAACAGGCACTCCGTGATTCTGCACGGGAAAAACTTCGCCGGTCTTAGGATTTCGGGCCTTCTGTCTCCCTTTTCTCAATCGAATCTCGAAGGTACCAAACCCTCGTAATTCAACGATTTTATCTTCCGAAAGACCCTTTTTAATTTGTTCAAAAACGTCGTCAATAATTTTATGAATGTCTTTTCGGCTCACTCTGTTGATATCGTGAATTTTATCTATGATATCAGCTTTAGTCAGTTTTTTTTTGGTCATACTATGCTTTTCCTTCCTGACCAAAAAGCCCTCAGCTCAATCCGATTTAGTTAAGAGACGATACATTCGCGACTTTTTTCTCGCTGCGGTGTTCCTGTGGAACACTCCCTTTGATACAGCCCTGTCTAGAAGACTTGAAAGCTCTCTATACTCTTTCTCAGACTCATCTGATGACTCGCTCTTAATGGCATCCAAAAAAATCTTGGAATGAGTTTTGATTCTGGATCTTATTATCTTATTATGGAGTCTACGCTTTTCACTCTGTCTGTGTCGTTTTGCTGCAGAATCTTTTGTCGGCAATTCAGCCTACCTCCATCGTTACCGAATAATTATCGAATTCGATTCGTCTACGTCGAACGTACCAAATAGCTATATCCTTGTCAAGTAGCTATATCCTTATCAAGTAGATATATCCTTATCAAGTAACAGATTAGCTTTCCTTAGATATATCCTTATCAGGATTCTGCTTTCACAGAATCCCGGTATCAATGTCAAATCCCGGAAACCCCTACCGAAATCTCCGGGACCAATACATCGTTTCAAACCTAAATCTTAGTTGAAAAAGTTGGATGGTTTACGTTCTGTTCTATTGCATTTCTGGCACTCGGCAACCGGCTTTAGCCTTCCCTTAGTGAAGATAGACTTCATCTTGATCTCACCTCCACAGGGACAGTGAAACTTCTGTGTGCTGGTCCCGCCACGGGCATTTTTGCTAATGTCAGCCATCTTAAACCTCCTTTACTCAAGCGTTCTATTTGTCGAGCACTCTGGAGCTACTCGCTTGCCTCCCTACGGGGGGCGTGAACTGTTAGCCGCGCTCACTTAGATTGCCAATACTGATGTATCAATATAGAAATAAATATTCTTATAAATATTCTTATATATGGATCGGCTAACAATTTGTTTCGGATTTTCTTGGAGTGAAGATACTTGTATGCCCCAAAATAATCAATAGCTAAACGCAGATTATTGGGAAATAGCAGACAATTTACCTTGCAAACCACCGTTTTTCTTGCTCATCGAAATAGAGACGATCGAAGGGCAGCTCCAAAAACCTGCCGTCTTCACTGCTCAGTTTGACGCGCTTGGAGAGTATATTGATCTCTAAAACTTTGCACCTCTCACCATTCATCTGCACCCTGGCGCCTTCGGGCGGTAATTTATCTTTTACCTCCTTGTAATAGGGGTACTCATAGGAGAGGCAGCACAACAATCGATCGCAAGGCCCGGAAATCTTAAGTGAGTTGAGCGACAGATTCTGCTTTTTTGCCATTTTAATCGAGACGGGATCGAGCTTATCCGTCAGGGCATGGCAGCAGTAGCCGCGCCCACAAACACCGATACCCCCTAAAACTCGAGATTCATCCCGCACTCCGATCTGCCTCAACTCGATTCTTGTCCGAAAGACAGAAACCAGATTTTTCACAAGCCCTCTAAAATCAACCCGCGTCTCAGCGGTAAAGAAAAAAAGGATCTTGGGCTCGCCAAAAAGATGATGGGCCGACACGAGTTTCATATCGAGCCCATGTTCTTCTATTTTCTGTCGGCAAATGTCGAAGGCTTTTTTATCTTCTTGGTCCTTTTCAGACTGTTTCACCTCATCCGCATTCACCGGCCTTTCCATCTCAAGCACGTCGTTGTTCCCAATTTCCATTAGGTTGCTGATTTTGCCCAACACGCGACCGAGGTCTTTACCATACCGGGTTGGAACGATGACATAGTCACCTCTCTTCACGCTCATCTGGGCCGGGCAGACGCAGAACTCTGTTGCGCTGGAATGAACAATTTTTACTTTATAGACATCCTTATCATCAAGACTGATCGCTTCGGCTGCAGATTCTGTCATTGAATCATTCTCGCAGTGGTACTCACTCTGTGCGTCTGTGCTCTGCTCTTTCATTGACCCCTTCCCTCTTATGAGATGATATCGATTATCAGTCCATTGATTTCTTCAATCCGTTCAAGTATGCTCAATTGCTCAGATTGTCCTCGGAGGATTTCAGCAACGAGACTCTCCAGTTTCTCATCAATAACTTTTATGATGGTAAACCGCTTCTTCTTCAAGATATTCGTGCCGGAAACCTTTTCATCAATTTCCATCATTTCACTGATCACATACTTTAAAAACGATTTCACCGCGTTTCTGTAACCCGTAATATTCGCCAATAATACGGAGCTTTTAAGTTTTTCGCCAGCCTCGTGAACCTCATCTATGAGTGCCTCCAGATTCGAAGGTCCGGTGAATTCAGAGGGAGGCTCGACCTGTTCGGATTCTTCAGTCGAATACAATTCCACTATGGAATCGAAGGTGTGTGTTCCCTGGATCCGATTCTTGGCTGTTCTCTTTTTCACTGGTTTTTTAAACGGATAACCGCTGTCTACAGATTCAATCTTAGCCATAAATACGGTATCAGTTTCTAGAAGTCACAGAATCCTGTCGGTCACTATTTGAACTGCTTTCATCTTCTGTCACTTTCTGCAACTGTTTTGTCGGACGATCTTTCTCTCCCGAGCCGGGGACATAGTGGCTGCGGCTGCGGGCGGCGCTCCGCTGGCGTGGGGTGGGGCGGGCGGCTGTGGCCGGGCTCTGGATAGCATCACTCTGCGGTGCTGTGATTTTGCAGTTGCCGTTAAAAACCACACCTTCCTCGACTATCAATCGAGGTGCGCGAATATTCCCTATCATCATACCGGTCGAGAGGATGATGACCTTATCTGTTGTGAAAACGTTACCTCTCACCATTCCGCCGATCACGACGGAGTCGGCGTATATATTACACGCCGCTCTTCCGTTGAGCCCGACAATGATCTGACCATTCGTGCGAATGGTTCCGGTGAAATCGCCGTCTATTCGCAAAAGCCCGTTTAAGTCGAACTCCCCATTGAATCGTGTCCCCTCTCCGATAATAGAGTTCAACAACGAAGCTTTCGGAAACTGATTGTCACTCATACGGGATTACCTGCTCGTGGATATCTTTTGAACCAAAGGACTCTTGATATCTAAAAAATGCATGGGATCAACAGCCTGGGTACCCATGCGAACCTCGTAATGGAGATGAGGTCCAGTCGATAAACCGGAATTGCCCATATAGCCGATCGTCTGCCCCCTCACAACTTCCTCCCCCATTCTTACAATCCCTTGTCTGAGATGCCCATAAACCGTAAAAAAACCATACTTGTGTCTCAGAATGACACCGTGTCCAAGCCCGTTGGGTTGAAAGAAAACGCTGTGAACCTTTCCGTTTGCAGTGGCTAGTATCGGAGTACCGACACCCCAGGCGATGTCCACACCGTTGTGCAGTCTGAATCCATGGGTAAAGGGATGTTCTTCGAGTCCAAAAACTCCCGTTATGTTGCCCTTCCCTCCGTTAATAGGCCAAAGGGTCGGAATATCGTAGAGCAGATCCTTTTGCGATTTTAAAAGTGTGGTCATCTCGGCTATCGGTCTTGTGGCACTCTTGAGATACGCCTTCAAGCTACGCAACTCGCTAATCTCTTTCGTGGATCCATCTTCCACGGATTCGATACTTAAAAATGAGGAAAGATCTCCGCCCACACCTTTCTGCAGATACCGACTGGCGTCTTCTGTTCCCATTACCTGCAGCATTTCTTCCATCTGATGGCGGAATTCCTTCCAAATCCGTTCAACCTCGATGATCTCTTCCCTCAGTACATCCAGGTTGACTTCGGCATTTTTCAGGTTGTTGGACATGCTGGTAAATCGTTTCTTGGTGGTGGTAAAATGCGTAGACAAACCAAAAAATGAAATGACAAGAACAATAATCAGGCAAGTCAGAAAGACGAGTGAAAAGACAGAGATGTGAAAGTTGAATATCGGTTTTTCAGAATGCGGGATAAACATGACAGTGAAACGCTGTCTGCCTTTGCGCATGAGAAACCTGAAAAAAGAGACAACCGAGGCAAGAATCAGACGTATCTTTTTGCCAAGATTGTCGACAACTTCTTTCTCTAGCCTTTTGTAGTTGTTAGCTGGTGACACGCAGTCTCCTCATCCTGATTATTCTACCAAATATATCAATTTGATAGTCAGTTGTCATGCAATGGGCGATTTTTGTATTGATACTATCAACTCCTAGTATATTTGTCAAATATTTATTGACTTACCAGGGGTAGCCGTAATATAATCTTACCAAGAGGTTATCTCTAAACTTCCCGCACAAGCAACTGGAGTTATATGCGCTTCTTCGACACACATGCTCACATCGGGCTCATCAATGAAGACCCTATCGAACAGCTTATCATCATTCAAGAAGCAATGCAGGAAACAGTCGACAATATCGTCAATATCTCCAATAACCTGCGAGATTTTTTTCAAATTTACGAGAACCTAAAAACAGCCGACCATGTCCTTTTTAGTATCGGCGTTTCTCCGTCAGAAGTTGCGCATCCTGGCGACGATTGGGAGATGCAGATTATTGACGGCAGCAAGATGGATCGCGTCGTTGCCGTGGGAGAGATCGGATTAGACTATTACCGAAAATTCGGTGACCGCGATTCTCAAGTAGAGCTATTTATCCGCCAACTCGAGATCGCAGAAAAGCTTAAGATGCCGGTGATTATCCATAACAGGGAAGCAGGTACCGACGTGCTCGATATCCTGAGACAGGAATTACCGACCCGTGGCGGGGTACTGCACTGTTACTCCGAGGATCTCTCCTATGCCAACAAGGCGTTGGAGCTCAACATCTACATTTCCTTTGCCGGGAACGTCACCTACCGCAACGCTCGCAATCTCCACGAAACTGCTAAAAATATGCCGCTGGACAGAATGCTTATCGAAACGGAGTCTCCTTTTATGGTGCCGGCGGCCTACCGGGGCAAGAGAAACAAACCCTCCTACATAACGGAGACGGCAAAATTCATAGCAGAGCTCCGCGAAATCCCTATCGAAGAACTTTCCGAGATCCTCTTCTCCAATAGCATGAGATTCTTTGGTCTCGATGAGAAAAGCGCATGACACCCCAACCCATCTCCTGAAACCTTTATCACTCCACCGATTAGCTGTGTCCGGCAATATATTTCTTGCTCCCATGGCGGGATGGACAGATGCTGCTTTCCGAAGTATCTGCATTGAATGGGGGGCTCACCTCGCCTTCACCGAAATGGTCTCAGCCGAAGCGGTTGCCAGAAACAATTCAAAGACGTTGGCTCTCTTGAGACGTGCAGATAGAGAGAAGCATCTCTGCGTTCAGATTTTCGCATCCTCGGCTCTGAGAGCGGCTCAAGCTGTACGGCGGATCAACCGTCTCAAACCTTCTATGGTAGACCTCAACTGTGGCTGTTCCATCCCAAAAATCCTGAAAAGTGGATGCGGTGCTGCTCTGCTTCGTTCGCCTGGCAAGATAAAAGAAATAGTAAGGGCAATGAGCAGCGAGACAGACGCACCGGTAAGCGTGAAACTTCGCTCCGGTTGGGATAGCGAATCTGTCAATTACGTGAAATCCGCTGAACACGCACAGGAGGGAGGGGCGTCTATGATATGTCTCCATCCGAGAACTCGGGCTCAGGCCTTCCGGGGAAGCGCGGAATGGCTGCATTTGAAGGAACTGAAAAAAAAGCTGAGCATTCCTGTGTTTGGCTCAGGAGATCTCTTCACGGCAGAAGACGTACGCCTCATGCTCGAGGAGACGGGCTGCGATGGTGTAATGATAGCAAGAGGCGCGATGGGTAACCCGTTCATTTTCAGAGATACTATTCGGCTGCTGAAATACGGCGACGCACTCGAACTTCCAACTGCCCGTCAACGAATGTTGACGGCGCTGAAACAACTCGCATTAGCTATTAGTATCAAGGGCGAACAGGTTGCATGCCGGGAAATGAGGAAACAGCTCTGCGCCTATTCCAAGGGCATTCCCGGCTCCGCTTCTCTGAGGAGACATATCACCCAGGCGCCTAAATACCGAGAGTACGAAAAAATCATCTATGACTTTTTAGGAGACAATGTCAGGGTTAAAGCATAATTGCGGTATCGTCGGAATATTCTCCGAGGATGATATCAATATGCCCGAGGCACTCTTCTATCCTCTCTTTGCACTTCAGCACCGTGGTCAGGAGAGCTGTGGCATCACCTATCTCAGAGATCATCAACATGTCACCTACAAAAAGCTCGGCATGCTGGGAAGCGTTCTTTCGCACTACTTAAATGAAAGTCATCTTTCAAAGGCAGGGATCGGTCATATACGATACTCAACAACGGGTACAAATCGATTCGAAAACGCCCAGCCTATTTCTATCAAATGTAACAAGGGTGAGATTTCCCTCGCCCACAACGGAAACATTTCCAACTCCCATGCCTTGAGAGACGAGCTCTTCGGGGAAGGGTCTATTTTTCAGACCACCACCGATTCGGAGCTCATACTGCATCTCATTGCGCGTTCGAGGCAGCCGAGCTTTGTCGACGCACTCAAAGAAACGCTAGGGAGGTTGGAGGGGGCTTTCAACTTGCTTCTCGTTCATGAGGAGAGATTGGTGGTGGTAAGGGATCCCCATGGCTTTCGACCTCTCGTTATAGGTGAGAGAGATGGTATGATAGTTATCTGCTCCGAGACGTGTGCGCTAGATATCGTGCAGATCCCCAACTGGCGCCAGGTGAAACCCGGAGAAATCATCATCATCGATCAAAACGGGCTTTCCACGGAGATCTACTCTGATCGACAGAACAAGAGCCACTGCATCTTTGAGCTCATCTATTTTGCCAGACCCGATTCCAGGGTCTTTGACTACTCTGTGCATGTCGTACGAGAACGCATGGGTGAGCTCCTGGCCAGGCACGACGAGCCACCGAGCGATATCGTGATCTCGGTTCCAGACTCGGGCAACAGCGCTGCTTTTGGATACAGTCACGTTTCGCCATCTCCGATCGAGATGGGTCTGGCCAGAAACCACTATGCGGGCAGAACATTTATCCAACCGACCACCTATCAGCGTGAGTTTGGGGTCCGGATGAAATTGCACCCAATACGGGAAATCATAAGGGATAAACGGATCATCCTTGTAGATGACTCTCTTGTTCGCGGTACGACATCTAAAACCATAGTGAAGCTTCTTAAAGACAACGGAGCCCGCGAGGTTCACCTCAGGTTATCGGCTCCAGCAATTCGATTTCCCTGTTATTTTGGTATTGACATCCCGACGAGAGAGGAACTAATCTCTTGCCATATGAATCCGCAGGAAATCGCCCGTCTCATCGGGGCGGACAGTGTCAAATTTCTTTCTCTAGAGCACCTAAAGCAGTGTGTCGATAATCCCAAAGACTTCTGTTACGCCTGTTTTTCAGGCCACTATCCGGTTGAAGTCAAACGAAACTCGTCGAAATAAACAAGGAATATCACGATGAGCATGCGAACGTACAAATCGGCAGGCGTTGATCTCGAGAGGGGCGAACGTATCGTCTCTTTCATTCAAAACTTGAAATCACGAGCCATTCCCGCTGCCATCGGAGGTTTCGCCGGACTCGTTGATCTTGATATAAAGGACTTGCGCAATCCGGTTCTCCTGAGTACGTGCGATGGAGTAGGAACAAAACTCCTCGTTGCTAAGAAACTCAATCGATTTGACACGATAGGCATCGACCTGGTGGCTATGTGCGTCAACGACTTGATCGTGTGTGGTGTCGAACCTCTCGCCTTCCAGGACTATATAGCCTGTGGCCGCATCAATAACAGCGTGCTTCACTCAGTTATAAGGGGTGTTGTGACAGGGTGCGAGTTGGCCGGGTGTAAGCTTTCCGGGGGAGAGACGGCTGAGCTTCCGGATCTGTACGCCGTCGACGATTTCGATCTGGCCGGCTTCTGCTCTGGGGTAGGAGATCGAGAGAGACTGCTTCCAAAGCTGGACAGAATAAGCGAAGGGGATGCCGTTCTGGGACTGCCCTCTTCAGGCATTCATTCAAACGGAATATCTCTTGCCAGGAAGGTGCTGGACGGCGAGACAGAGTGGGCGGAGATGCTCCTGCCGACCAAGATCTATGTGAAAGAGATGCTTGCTCTCCTCGAGAGCGGGTATGTACACTCTGCTGCTCATATCACCGGAGGCGGCCTGACCTCGAACCTGCAGCGGGTAATACCCAAACAGTTGACACCGCAACTCGATTTTAACTGGCCCAGGCCGTGGGTCTTTGATCGGATTCAAGAACGAGGAGAGGTCTCTGAAGATGAGATGAGAAGGATATACAACCTCGGCTTCGGCATAGGCCTCGTTGTATCCGCCCAGTCGGAGAGTAAGTTCGTATCGTATGCCAGGGCCCATGGCATCGCTACCACAAGGTTGGGTCGGCTTGTTGCTCGAAAGCAGTAGCAGAGCACAGCAATCAGGAGGAACGCTTTGAAAGTTCTCGTTATCGGCTCTGGAGCAAGGGAGCACACTATCGCCTGGAAATTTTCAAAGAGCAAGCGGATATCCGGCCTCTTCATTGCGCCGGGGAATGCCGGGACAGCGAGTGTTGGTACCAACTGCTCGGATATCGATCCGTTGGATTTTGCGGCTATCGCGTCCCTCTGCTCTGATAAACGAATCGATCTTGTATTTGTGGGTCCCGAAGCACCTCTATCAGAGGGTATAGTCGACTATCTCGAAAAGCAGAAGATTCCGGTTATCGGCCCCACCAGAGAGGCGTCTCTGCTCGAGTCAAGCAAGGTTTACTCCAAGAATTTCATGGAGACCCACGGTATCCCAACGGCAGCGGCGAGAGAGTTCCGTGATTTTGGTGCTTTCAAAACCGCAATTGATCAATCACCGGGAAGAGTTGTTATCAAGAAAAACGGGCTCGCCGCAGGTAAGGGCGTTCTGGAATCTCAAAATCGGAAAGAGCTACTTGCCTTTGGCAAAAAGATCCTGTCCGGCGATTCCCTGCTGGTCGAGGAATTCCTCGATGGATTTGAGTTATCCGTGTTTACGTTGATCGACGGCGAGCATTATATGCTGCTGCCTTTCTGCGCAGATTTTAAGAAAGCTGGGGATAATGACACCGGACCAAACACGGGGGGAATGGGTTCGGCCTGCCCGGTCCCAACAGTTGGAAGCAGTCTCAAGAGCCAAATCGAAAACGAAGTCGTTATACCGACCATAAACGCTCTGAAAAGCGAAAAGCGACTCTATCGGGGGATCCTGTACTTCGGCTTGATGATAACAGAGAGCGGACCGAAGATACTCGAGTTTAATGTGCGGCTGGGTGATCCGGAAACCCAAGTCCTTCTACCCATCATCAGCTGTGATTTCGGTAATCTGTCGGAGGCGATTGTCAACAGGACTCTCAACAGCTTTCCCCTGCGCATCAGTGAAAAATCTGCTGTGGGGGTTGTTGTTGCCAGCAAGGGTTATCCGGATAAATATAAAAAAGGCGTTCCCGTAGTATCTCTGCCCTCATCCTCCGAGGATGCTGCTCTGATCTTCCATGCCTCTACAGGCTTCAATAGAAACGGACAGGTTGTAACAGGCGGCGGCAGATGTTTTACCGTTGTAGGAATCAGTGATGACACCTTGACTGCAACCAAGAATGCCTACGCAGCAGTCTGCGATGTCAAGTTTGAGGGAGCCTGGTACCGAACCGATATTGGGAAAAAATTTTACATGGATTGAGAGCACCTATGAAAGACATTCTCTGGTTAATTGGGTCCGAATCTGATAGATTTCAGGTAGCCCCGGCTGTTGATCTGATGCAGGAGAAGGGGCTCAGCTACGACCTCTTCGTCTACTCGGCCCACCGAAACCTCATCGAGCTGCTCAATTTTCTAGACGGCGAGTCGGAGAAGTATCGTGTTGTCATTGCGGCCGCAGGTCTATCCGCGGCTCTTCCCGGCGTCGTCGCCTCTAAAGTAAAAGCGCCCGTTATTGGAGTTCCTCTCGTCGCAGGTCACCTCTCGGGAATGGATGCGTTGTTATCTATACTGCAGCTGCCGAAGGGCATTCCGGTGGCCACGATGGGAATCGGTAAACAGGGAGTGTTAAACGCCGTGTATATGGCCGAACGTATAATCAACGTTCCTCAACGCTGAAGTATCTCTGCTGACGCCTTACCTCATACATAAGTATGCCCGCTGCAACGGATACGTTAAAAGAATCGACGTGCCCTGAGGATGGAATGGAAATGAGACGATCACAACTCTCTCTGACAAGGCGCCGCAATCCTTTCCCCTCACTACCCAGCACAATTGCTATCTTTCCATCCAGTTGAATTTGAGTTATCGGTTCGCCTTGCATATCGGCACCAAAAACCCAGAATCCCTCTTTCTTTAGTAGATCGATGGCGTTTCTTATGTTCGATTCCACCGTTACCGTAACCCAAGCGTTAGCCCCGGCAGAGACCCCGGCAACGGTTTCGGTCTCTTTTGCCGATCCGCGTGACTGTATGACAACAGTGTCAACACTGAATTGATCCGCGGATCGCAGGATAGCTCCAAGGTTGTGGGGATCGGTAATGCTGTCAAGGACCATAACAAGCTGTTGTGGTTCCCTCAACTGCTTGAGAACGGATTTGAAAGATATGCCGGCACGGCCCTCGAGGTTTAGGACAGCCCCCCGATGTTCTATCCTTCCGAATGAGCGGAGCATTTCGTCGGCTGAAGTGAAGACGACCCGCACTCCGCTGCTTTCGGCCAGGTCGATAAGGTGTCTAATCCTTGACTTGAATTGTCCACGCTTTGGGTCAACGATAAGCTCTGCTGTGAGCTCCCCCCGCTTTAAAAGCTCCTCAATAGCGTGCAGACTCGTGATTCGCTCCGGCATAGACTCTATTTCTTATCATAGTCGATCACTATATCGACCTTCCCGTCAAAATCTATATCACGTTCAATTCGCCTGACATACATTCCCCTGTGCAGATAGATCCACAGGTCAATTTGCCGGTCAAAGTTGGTATCGATTTCCTGACGTGAAAGAATGCCTTCCTCGAAATAGTAGAAGTCATCCATGTCTCCGTCGTAGTTAAAATCGAACTCCTCGTACAGCAGCCTATCGCTGTCCAAAAATTCGGCTTTATAGTCGACCAATCCATCGAAATTTCTGTCGGCCTGATACTCTAACAGCACACCCTGTTCCATGGTATACCACTGATCGGGATCGCCATCCCTGTTGTCGTCCATAGTGCGTCGCAATGCCTCCGCAACGGCAACATGGAGGATGACACCAAAGATAAGCAGGAAAATGGAAACCCTTGACACAGTTTTACTCTCTCTATTGATTTATATTGACATATATTGATATATATTAGTATCCGTTGGTCGCCGTTGGTTTCTCTTGGTCTCTATTGTTTTCTGTTGTACCGTTCGGCCAGTTGATTGATCTTGGCTACCAAACTTTTCATATTGTCACGCTTGCGAGTCTTGATCTTCACTCCCCTCTCTCCGCCGAGTATTCGAGCCAGATCCTTTTCTATGCGGTAAATGGGGCCGGCAATGCGATGGGAATAAAATATTCCGATAACAGCGAAGATCACCATTATAATGACATTGTTGATCAGAATGGGTGGTAAAATCAGCTCGAGACGATTAATAGGCGGTTGCATTTCACTTCGCGTACCTGTAACCTCACCTTCCTCATTGACGACTCGAACCTGTTGCTGAATGTATATAAACTCTGAGAAGACATTTTCACCCGCCGCATAGCGGATCCAATAATACCCGAACATGCCTCCGGAGAACACAAAAAGCGAAACAACAACGAGAAACAGGAACGAAGCGACAAAGCGAAATTGGAACTTCTTGTCGATGAGATAGTTCTGTCTTTTATACTGCCGATTTGACATGACGGCTTCCTCAATAAATTATGGATTTATTCCTACTCTTCTAGTCGTACGATTTTCATTAATACTTAAACTCTAGGCTGCATCTAACAACGATTCTTCGAATCTACTCATTTTCACGTCACTCTCCTTTAGAACTGATGCGCTTTATCTTCCGTTCGAGTCTTTTTTTTCGTCTCTGAACCTGTTGATCTGCAACCCTGTCTCTCAGCCGCCACGATTCAATTCTATCGATCCATTTGAGAGCTCCCTCTGGATCAGCGCGTCGATGTTCGTAGAACTTGGCGAGCTCGATGATAGCATAGAGACTCTTGATATGAGCCATCTCTGTCCAAACGGCCACTGCCTGCTCCCACCGACGCTGCCTCTTGTAGTGTTGTCCGAGAATTCTGCCAGCTATGGGATCACCCCGGCGGAAAGCCATTTTGAGATTCTCGATTCCTCGTGGATCAGAGTTCTCGAGAAGGAACCTGCCCACAGCGGCATGATCCACGGGTGTTACGACATTGTCACCTCTGAGGATGCGTCCCAACAGATGAAACAGGTCAACCAGAGAGCGAACGTCCTGAAGGTTATGTTCGAATACGGGAGAGAGGCTCTGATAGTCTCCGGTTCTCAATGATCGGAAATACATATCCGGAATCTCAGCACTCGAAATATCCGAGAGCCTCTCGACTCCCAAAATTTGCCGCTCGATAGTACTCAAGGTGCATACACCCGTTATGCGCTTCCAAAAACGTCTTGTGATATAGAGAAGATCCAACTGGTTCGGCATATCCCATTGACGACCATTCATCAGAAACCGCGTTTTGAGGAGATGACTATCGAAGCTCTTTCCGTTGTAGGAGATATAGAGCCTCTCTGGTCGCAGCCGTTGCGACAGATACTCAAGGAACTCTTCCTCCCCGGGGTAATCAGAGAGGAAGACCTGTTCCAGAGATAGCATCGGTCCTGTGAGATAAGCCATTCCAATTAGAAACACAACGGTACCGGCACCTCCCGATAGACCGGTGGTTTCGGTATCAAAAAACAGTACATCTTTGATTTCGAAGGAATCACCCAGCAGAATTGGAACCGTCGTATCGATCGGGTTGGGCTGCTCTATTCTGCGTACAAAGATAAACTCCCCCTTCCGCTCCCAGGTGTCGAAATCCAAGGCGTGTTGGTCTCGAGGGGCTTGTTTCTGTTTTGCCGCGGCTGAGCGTGATAGATAGGACAAACGTCTTTTCAACGAATCGAGAGTCATGATCTTTCAAGGGATAAGAGGAAATCCAGAACCCCCTCTTTTACGTTCACTGATCCCACCTCCTCCCTCCCGGGAGGACCAATACAGGAGGGGCACCCCTCTCTACACGGGCAAGATTGAACGACCTCCCGGCAACTGATGAGGATCCGTTCGATGTTTTCGAGCAGGCCCTCCGCAAGACCGGTCCCGCCGGGGTAGTTATCGTATATGTAGAGGCAGGGAGCGTCGAAGTCGACATCTTTCAACCTCTCAGCTACCCCTAAATCCCTGGTATCACACAGTAGAAATACAGGAGCCACGTGACGGATGAGATAGCCCAGACTCCGCAGAATGCCTCCTCTCTGCGGTTCCGGCAGACCATCAAAGCTGCGCCCTGTTTGCAGCTCCTTCTCGAGGATAAGCAAAATACTTCGGGTGTGCATTTCCTCCTCTGGAAGATTTACATCTCCGTACCCGATATTCTCGTGGGTTTTAAATTTCAGTTTTTTATATTTCGCAACCTGAGTTCGAACAAGAATATCGCCGATAAGAAGCTTCATGCCGAAGCGTATAGCCTCTCTATCCCTGTGCAAGACCTTTAAATCTGTCTTCACGATAGAGTCGGTGTAGTAGTTGACATTCGCCTTTTCGACGTAGCACCTCAGGTTCTCCACATCCAGGTTCTTTACTATGAACTGATCACCCATATGTATGTAGATCGCGTTGTCATAAAGCTGCATCTTCGCAGCCGGACGGTCCATCTCACCGATGACCTGGTGCTGTCCCTCTGTCGTGTCGACTATGACGACGTTGCCCGGCGTCGATGTTCTGAGGGATATCTTCTCTGCCGGATAGCCACGATCCGACCAGAACCACTTACCTCCGGTGTTCCGAATTACCCCGTTCTCCTCCAGGTAAGCCAGGAGATCATCCACACGGTTCCCAAACAGCTCACCGTCTTTAAAAGGCAACTCGAATACGGCACATTTCACGTGATCGGTAAGCACAAAGATATTGTCCGGGTCCACCCAGGCCGATTCCGGAGATTTGGTAAAGAAATACTCCGGATGCTGAATGATGTACTGATCCATGGGCGATGCAGAGGCGATGAGTACTGAGAGTGAGACCGCAGTGCGCCTGCCTGCCCGGCCCGCCTGCTGCCAGGTAGACGCAATAGATCCGGGAAATCCCGCAAGTATAGAGGCATCCAATCCGCCGATATCGATACCCAGCTCGAGAGCATTCGTAGAGACAACACCCTGAATGGTCCCATCCCTCAGTCCTTTTTCGATTTTTCTCCGCTCGTTGGGCAGATATCCTCCCCGGTACGAAGCGACGTTGATCCGATGGTTGTCCGTGTAGAAATTCTTCATGGAATCTTTGATATAGGAAGCTATGAGCTCAGTGCGGATCCTCGATCGGGCGAATACAATGGTTTTGACCCCGTGTTTCAAGAGCTTTGAGGCAAGGGACTGAGACTCGAGCACTACGCCACGCCGGATTCCTTGAACCGCATCGACCAAGGGTGGATTGTAAAGAACAAAGTGACGCTCCCCCGACGGCGCGCCGTTCTTATCAACCAGATGCGCCTTCTCCTCGATCAAACATTCGGCCAGCTCAAGGGGGTTTCCTATCGTAGCAGAGCAGCAAACAAAGATGATTTTCGAGCCGTAGAATGCGACGATACGTTTGAGCCTTCGAATCAGATTTGTCATGTGCGAGCCGAAGACACCGCGGTACGTATGGGTTTCGTCCAGGACGATGTACTTCAGAGAGGCGAGGAACTTAATCCACTTGGGATGATTAGGGAGAATTCCAGTGTGAAGCATATCCGGATTGGTAATGACTATCTGTCCCTGATCACGGACGCTCATTCTTATCGAGCCGGGGGTGTCCCCGTCATAGGTGAATATTCTTACCCCCAACTCACCTGTCAGATCGATCTCATTGAGCTCTGCCTGCTGATCCTGTGAAAGGGCTTTAGTCGGGAAGAGGTACATCGCCTTTGCCGCGGGATTTTGCAGCAGGTCCTGAAGGATAGGAAGGTTATAGGCAAGGGTCTTACCGGACGCTGTGGGCGTCACAACGACGACGTTTCTCTCAGCACGGACGTGTCTGTAGCACTCATACTGATGACTGTAGAGCCGGGTGATACCCCTTGCCTTGAGAGCGCTTTTTAGCCGATCGTCAATTTCATCGGGCAATGCAACGTAGCGACCTGAACTTGCAGGAATCACTTCCCAATGGCAGACATTGGATGTGAATAACCTGTCCCGCTTCAAAAACTCGATAACATCTTCCAACGGATTCTCCCCTCCCCGTCTCATGTAAAAGACCACCTGCAATGAATGCTTCAACCGAGTGTACACCATATGAGGGATTTCTTGAAGCGGACAAAAACAACTTTTAAGGTTATAATTGTGCGTCGAAAGATACCAGATGCATCTCAGAGAGCTGCATCTGCTTAGAAGGAGCTTTATCTGTTGGAAGTATTAGCGATTATACTCGGCGGAGGCAAAGGCACCCGCCTCTACCCCCTCACCAAAGAACGAGCGAAGCCAGCCGTACCATTCGGTGGAAAATACAGGCTCGTCGATATCCCGCTTTCAAACTGCATCAACTCGGGATTGAGAAATATTTACATTCTGACCCAGTTCAATTCGACATCTCTGCACAACCATATAGCTCAAACGTTTCTCTTTGACTCATTCAGCAGAGGCTTTGTTCGGATCTTGGCTGCAGAGCAGACCCTCGAACGGTCCGACTGGTATCGGGGAACGGCCGATGCTGTGCGACAGAACTTCATGCATTTTCACAACAACAAGCCCGATTACTATCTAATTCTCGCAGGAGACCAACTCTACAATATGGAAATGAAGGAGCTTGTCAAATATCACATCGATAAAGGGGCCGACATCACTATCGCTTCTCTGCCTGTATCGAAAGAACGCGCCTCCCATCTTGGCATCCTCTGCTGCGACAAATCCGAACGCGTTCAAGCCTTCGAGGAAAAGCCTGGAGCACAGAAAAACATCGAGCATCTGAGGATTCCGAATTCCCTCCGACGCAACTACTCATTGGAGAGAAAGCCCTTCCTGGCATCAATGGGAATCTACCTTTTCAGTCTGGAGGTCCTGGAAGAAGCCTTGGAAAACAAAATGAACGACTTCGCCAAGGAGATCATTCCATCCTGTCTGGATCGCTTTCGTACCTTTGCATACATCTATCGGGGATTCTGGGATGATATCGGCACTATCCGCTCATTTTATGACGCAAACATCGATCTCGCTTCGGCAATGCCATCCTTCAACTTGTACAACGAAACACGGCCAATCTATACTCGCCGACGAGACCTTCCGCCGTCAAAGATCAACGCCTCACCGTTTATGAATTCGATCTCCGCCGATGGCTGCATCATCAGAGAATCCAAGATCAGGGACTCCCTTATAGGGATTCGCTCTATCATCGACTCCAATGTTGATATGGAGGGTGTTTTCTGCATGGGATCCGATTATTATGAAACTTCTGAACAGAAGAGGCAGAATCGGGAGTTACGAATTCCCGATATTGGCATAGGTCGATTCTGCCATATTCGAAGGGCGATAATCGATAAGAACGTAAGAGTGGGGGAAGGGTGTCGTATTGGCGTTAAATCAGAAGACCTTCAAGACGGTGAATACGGCAGTTATACTATCAGTAACGGCATCGTTGTTATTCCCAAAAACGCTGTTATTGATCCGGGTTCTCAAATATGAGCCAGCGTTCTAACATTCTCCGCCATCTGGATGAGGCGTATACAGAGCCTATTCGTGATCCCATCTGGAAGCACATCTATCTCTCAAAGCCTCTCATACAAATTGTGCGCACTCCGATCGTTCAAAAGCTCGCCGGTATCAAGCAACTTGGGCCAACTCATCTTATCTATCCTGGCGCCACCCATACCCGATTCAATCACAGCCTCGGCGTCTATCATCTGGCCAAGAGAATGATTACGGAACTCTTGAAAAAGCAGCCGCACACTTCCCTGTCTCTAACCGGGGTCAAAGCCTTCCTCTGCGCTGCTCTGCTGCACGACCTGGGACACTACCCTTTTGCTCACTCCCTCAAAGATCTGTCTATTAAGGGGCACGAAACGCTCACAGCAGAAATCATTCTGAAGAATGACGAGCTTCAATCGATTATGCGGAACAGCCTTCGGATTCCCCCAAAAATGGTGGCTTCGATCATCGATTTCCAGACACCCGGAAATGATGCCGAAACACCCTTTTACCGGAACCTCCTCTCAGGAGTTCTCGATCCCGACAAGCTCGATTATCTCAATAGGGATGCCTACTTCTGCGGCATCCCCTATGGGACGCAGGATATCGACTTCATTTTCAGACAGATCTATCCTCATCCCTCTCGAGGCATCACAATCACGAACAAGGGCCTGGCCTCTGTCGAGGGTCTACTGTTCTCAAAATATCTCATGTACAGATATGTTTACTGGCATAGAGACGTTCGCATTATTACGGCGATCATAAAAAAGGCCATACTCATGGGGCTCAAAGAAGGGATTATCGCTCCAGAGGACCTCTACTATCTGGATGACCAGGAATTTTTTTCGCTCATGGATAGCCATGACTTTCCTCCCTTCAGAATCATCAGGGCAGCGGGACGAGGACAGATGTACATTCCCGTCTATTCCGTACCCTTCTCCACGGATGTACCCTTTCACAGAGAACTGGAAAATTTGGACAGGAGAATGGAATTCGAAGCTCAGATCGCGCTGAGATTGAGTCATTCCCTCGGTTTGGAGGTGCGGCAAGAGGAAGTTGTTATCGATGTGCCGGAACACATCTCTTTCGAATTGGATCTGGCTATAGTCAACCGAAGCGAATCGAATCCGTCCATCCGAAATACTGATGACACCTCTGAAATGAAACACGTTGATACGGAGACCTATACTACCTATGCGGATTCCGAGGGTGTTTTCGGCGCCGATGTCGTCAACGGTTTTACCCGATCTCTGAGAACGATTCGCCTTCTTGTATCGCCAAGGGATAAGCTTTTCGAAGAGGCGAAAAAACTCGATCTGCTGCCGCTCGTTTAAGACCAGGTTGCTGACATGCGGGTTACCGACATAAACACGGAAACCTTCCGGTTTGACTTGAATCAAATGCCAATCTTAAATAGATTAACATGGAATGCCCCTATGTGATGATAGCACGAGAGGATTATATGAAGAGCTCCAAAATACTGGAAGAGCGGATTAGACGAGTCAAGGTTTTATTCAAAGAATTGGCCTACCGCACTTTTGGGGACGAGCGATCGGAGGGTAGCTTTGCAGCCGCCTTTGATAACGAGGCGGGTCGCCACGGCGGTTTCTTCATCGACAGGGACAGCCGGTTCATAGAAATCGGGTATTCCTTTCAGTTTTCCGCCGCAATGAATGAGTATTTAAAGGACCGCCTGGAGGAGATGTTAACAATCTGCTATGAATTCGGCTGCTATACCAACATCCAGAACAGCGAGTCAGAGATAACCTTTTCGCTATTTTCTAAGATATACTTCTCCGGACTCAACTACGCAGCCCTGAAGGACAGTTTGCGAGACTTCCATCGATGTGTGGAATTAACAACGGAGCTGATGGATATTGAAAAAGGATCGGTCGAGACCGTAGATGACTAGCGTTGCGATCGATGCACTGGCTCGTCACGTGACTCCCTGATAGAGCTTCTTGTTCATGGTTCGCAGACACCTGGTGCAGATGCGGGTTTTCTTCTTCACACCGCGTACGGCAACGCTCTTTGTATGCAAGTTAATTTTGAATTTCCGCTTCGTAGTCAACCCTATATGAACACCAGCCCCGCCTTTCTTTTTAGGCAGCCCTTTGCGAGGTACATTCTGACCGGCAACTGTTTTCCGACCGCATATTTCACATGCCCGACTCATAGTTTCTCCAAAGTTTCGTTAGGAGTTTAACAACCCACCGCAACACGGTTTCGACCTGGAGTGAAAAATACATTGGTGCACGTCAATTGTCAATAGCCGCGCACGAAATATAAACAGGCGATCACTGCGTATCAACAGTATCAACAGGCTGGCACTAAACCTCAAAAGCGCTCAGACATTATCCTGGCATCCACCAGACGCCCGGATATATTCTCCTCGACGAAGGCCAGAATTTTCTGCATCACCCGCTCCCCAAACTGCTTCGAGTTGCTAACCTTCGCTGCGCCAATCTGCGCAAATCTCAGCGAGTCGAGAAGATCCACCTCGCCGATCGATACCTTGTATTTATGATGGATCCGATCTTTCAGAGATTTCACGATTCGCCTCTTATCTTTGATAGACGCAACCTCGGGCATCTCAATGATAAACTGAATCATCGATACAACCATTTGAAAATTTCATTCTATGCCCCCCGGGATCAAGGGGCAAGAATCGCTTAAATACTGGAGAAGTTTGATTCTGAAATATGATTCTATTCTAAAATTTCTCGAATGTCATCCAGCTTCAACTCGGGACCTGCGGCTTCCACAGATTCCCTGTTACGGTCTTTCAGAGGAAGGTATTCGTCGTTGTACAGCTCGGCCATTCTGAATATATCGTCTCCTCGGTAAATCGCGGGGACTCTCACCTCCAGATTGTAGTCGTTCTCCTCGAGTCCTCGCCGCATAACATGGATGGGATCCGTGACGGTTATCGCGAAGTGGGGACTATAAACGATGAGATAGGTGAAGACCAACAGTAGGACGACAACGAAGAAGAACAGGCTCTGCCACGATTGATTTCGCTCAACCACAAGGCTGACAGCTCTCCTGTCAAAAAAAACTTCAACCTCACCCTCCCTGTGCAATATGAAATCTCCAGGTTTGAACTGGGTCTTGATGTAGTCCTTATCGTACCTCGAGTACAGCACCTCTCCATTTTTCTTTACAAGGAGGAGGTCTTCCCGCGCCGGATCGATACTGTTCAAAACAGCTTTGGGATCACCCGCATTAAGAGAACTAACAAACTGGTGCTGCCGCTCGATGACAGCCGCATCCGCTCCGATTGTCTCGACTCTCTGATCGATGATCGAATAGGCGAACATTGAAAGCACTATGGTCGTGATGCTGATCGTTATGATCTTGGCAATGTGACGCTGCGCCATGGGCGAATCAGCATACTTGATGTTTTTAAATAGTTTGACAATCCGCAACAATCTCAGAATCCTGGCGATACGGATGGCTTTTACGAGCTTGAGCATGTTGAGTATTGCACCGGCTTGGAGAAAAGCGGCCTCCCGGAGTAAGTAGGCAAGAATCGGGGGACCTGAAGAAAACATCAGAAGTGGAATCGAGGCCAGGAAGTCGATCCAGCCCTTTTCATGAACGATGTAAAAAGCAACCCTTCGACGAAGAATGGCGTTGTAGAGTCTCACGAGAAACTCCACGGTGAAAAAAAAGTCAAAACAGAAACCGGTAAAGAGAAGAACCCTCCGGTGATCTTCACCCCATTTGACGACAACCGAGAAGTCATCCAAAAACGTTTGGACTATCACCAAAAGGATGGCAACCGTAATGACACCTTCAAAAAAGCGCCCTACCGGACCGAGGGTCTCCGAGCTTTGCCCTACGTATGGGGTAGCAGTCACTGCTTTTAACTTATCAGCCTCTACCAACCGTTTTCTCCCGCTATTTTATATAGCTCATCGAGCATCTTCACGTCGAATCCGTAGAACTTGTAATTTCGTCTAGCAATATTGAACCAGCTCTTATCCGGGCTAACAGCCCCTCTGTCTACTTTAGCTGTTGATTTGTAATTCTGGCATCGAAAGGCAAAAATGGCGGTCAATCGCGAGGTGGTTTCCATGTTGGGATTTTCCAGAAAAGAGATATTGCTGTTCAACCCGCTCCTCAACAGCGCCTCCGGCAGCAGCTTGAGCTGAGTTTTCAGGGTTTGCAGAACCTTGTCTGCAAACTGCTTCTGGACAATCCCCGAAGCCCGTTCGTGACTTCCTACGCCCATTGACAGGATATGAACGGTGTTTTTGAGCAGCAGCGAGGCCTTGATGAGATTTTTGATTTCCTCTTTGCTCATCTTCAGTCTCTGAACCTTGATCAGCTCAAAATAGATATACTCCCGCCGGCGAAATGCTTCGTCAACGTACCGATTGGACAATCCGGCCTGTATCGCCATGAAGGGACCGTCCAAAGCCCGTCTCGCCTCACTCTTTTTGAGAATCTGCTGCTGCAATTTCAAGATTTCCTGAGGCGCCCTGTCAATCGGCAGCGCCTGTTCCCGAAGAAATGCAATAAACCCAAAATCGATACTGTCAGTGAGATTCTGCAACTGGGTATGGAGGGTCTGATTGATGACTTCGACGAGAGATTCCAGCAAAAGAGATTCAATCTGTGCCCAGTTGAAACCCGGGAAAAAGTCAGGGGAGGAAAGTGTGGGATAGAGTTGGGGGCCATTGACCCTGAGAAACCGAGCAATTTGGTCCTCTTTCTGTATGGGAGTCAGCTCTTCGAGGGCGGGATTCGCAAGCAACCGATGCACGAACTGACCCGATTTTTGATGAATGATATCCATTAATTCCCCGTCCTATCTATTCTCGGCTCCCCCTCCTATTAACATAAACACCTGAAAATCCTCAGGGAGAATACGGTTCCTTCCTGCATCTTGGTCTATAATAAAATAAAGAAAGACAA
>SDBV01003235.1_pt1 | contig 24212 bp, 20 predicted proteins | sample 2277081 | NCBI WGS metagenome assembly SDBV01 (sample SAMN10402039, study PRJNA504765) | marine sediment metagenome | isolation source: marine sediment core GS10_PC15, 223 cmbsf | place: Arctic Ocean: Southern Knipovich Ridge | collected 2010 | reverse complement strand
GCGGAACTACTGCAATTCAAAATCAGGGGGTCAACATGTGCCGGATTGTCAGGAGCTAAATCGCTCAAAAACAACCCGCTTTTGTCCGGAATTTAGGGGGTCAGCTTACTCCGGATTATCCAACGGAACTACAATCATGAATATAACATACGTTTTGATTCTCGGTTTCAATAAACTGACTCAAATCGTATAAAATTTGAATATGAGGAAAATTTTTCCGAATGATGTTTTTTGCACAATTTTCCTCTGATGTGCCTTCGACGAAATACCAAATTTTATTCATTAACTGAATACTGACCACTATTTGAGATGTGTTTTGTGTAAAAATCCCAGTGCTTTTGTTTAAAAATATCTAGGCTATTTCTGATATCTGTTTCTAATTCTTTCGGAGCTTTGAATTCAACTTTATAACCTTTTCTTTTAACTACCAACCAATTTTTTGGATGAACCATCTCACATACTAAAGGAGAATGACTTGTGATAAGTATTTGAGACTCATCAGAATAATCTTTTAAGTAATTTATTATGTTTGTTAAAGTCTTGAAATCTAGTCCATTTTCAATTTCATCAATCAATATTAAGGAAGGATACTCAGTTTTAGTACGACTCTTATAAGGACATTGCACAGACATTAATATATGAAGAGCTCTATGCATACCATCAGACCAATTAAGTTGATTAATTTTCTCAAAAACATTTTTTTCATCAAAGCTTAAAAGTTTAGTTTTTATATCTGTTATTTCCAAAGGACCATCAATAAATCCAATATTTTCTGTGAAAGTAAAATTTCTATGAAATTCTTTGATTACTTCATAATACCTATCCGGAAATTGCTCTGACCAATTATACAAAACCGATGAAAGATTTGCGCCTTCTTTATTTGGTTTAAGCTGAGTTGAGGAAGACAAACTTACTAGACTGTTTTTTGCTGCAGTAATGGTCATCATCCGTGAGAAAAACGTTTTAATTAAATTTATAGTCACATAGTCCTTTTGATTAATTGAACTTATGGCTGGTAAATTTTCGGGAATGAAAAAATCTCCTATTGTCTTCTTTTGACGTTCATTAACTAAAATCCTTTTTTTGGTTGAAAAGATAGTTTTATTACCACGTTTAATGTTTTCAAAGAAATGTGTTTTATCAGCTGTAGGTTTGGATTCAAAATAATATTCAACTTTTTCAGCTTTGTCTTTATTGATATTCTTAAATGTAAATATTGCATTAAAATGAGTTGCAATTCTTGGAGCCTTCCCAGCTATAGCATTAGCAACATAGTTTAGAGTTTTAATGAATCTAGATTTTCCTTGAGCATTATCACCAATTAATAAATTAAAGTCGGATAATTTAAACTCAGGAGTATCATTGACAATATCATCATCTTTTGTTTCATGAAATTTTATCGAAATAAGTTTAAGAGAACTGTCCATTAACATCCAATTTAAATTGTTAATTTATCACCTAATTTTGTAAAATAACTGATTTCAGTTTATGCCATACCGTCAGAAATATCTTGCTAAACTATACTATTAATAATCATTAATCTAGTCTAAGATATTTTTTCTCTCATCAAAAGGCAATTTCAACCACTCATTCAGGCATGATTTCGAATATGTTGATTTTTTTTCATTTTATAAATGTATGAGTATTGAAAAAAAGCTCCTTTCATTTAAAAGTTATTCACTATAACAACGGCTTTAATTTCACGGATATAGCATCCGTATTTCGGATTAATTAAAAGCATGGCGCTTAATATTGATCAAGTTTTTGTTTTAGTAAATAGTCGTGAAGTTCAAGGCCATGATCACCTAAGACTGATTGAAAAACTATCAAATTCGGGAAACTATCATTGACTGCATCTAAAATTTCCTTTTTATGTTCATCCTTCATTTTAGCTCCAATAATCAACCATCTGAAATACTCTTTTGGTATTATTATTTTTCTTTCCTCATCACTTAGTCCTTCCCTCATTTTGAATATTCTAAACTCTTCTTCATGTTCCCATTTTTTCAGCTTTACATAAGTTTGTTCGATCCAATCTTTATTAGCTTCTTCATCCTCAACAAAAGGTGAGATTGATGGTAATTCATTCACATAACGTACTGGCCCACATGAGCCAAAACTAGCAAAATCTTTATTCATTATCTCTGTGTCGAATCCGACACAAAATCCCTTATGGTTGTCACCGTATAGCTCCCAGAGCTTTTCATTTAGAAAATTTGCAGTCAAAGAAAGGATTCCAGCTTTTTGATTAAATTTATCAAAGAAATATTTTTCAATTTCACGACACTTTTTTTTATCCTTTAGCAATCCCTTATCTGCACATTTATTAGCCCACAATATGTGATCATGTAGATTAAAATTGGGGTGAATATTTCTTGAAAATTCAAAATATCGCTGTACTATTTGCCCATCAGTAATGGAATCTAAATCTAATGGAACATTGCAATCAAATTCATCCTGAAAAGAATTTGGAGGTGACAAAAATAACTCACCTTTTTTAATTACGTTTTTATGAAAATCATCTGTCCAAATTCGATATTTATAAAGGATTTTAGGGATCTTCATCTTTTTTAGGCTTTAAACTGCCAAGTTTAGTCAAAAAGGCTAAAAGAAACATCATCAAATTAAATAACTTTTTTGCTCATCAATAGGCAATTTCAACCATTCATTCAGGCTAATTTCGCTATCAATGGTTTAGATAACTTCTTTTGGCATGGTTGCATGATGAGGAGTTTCTGAATTTAACTATTTAAGCCCACTTATAACTTCATTTAAAGTAATTTCGTGACCAATCAATATTCTCAAACCAAATACATAGCTTGAATATCCTCACAGGTAAATTGTTCACTTAAGCGAATTTGCTTCAATATTTTTAAATATCTTTTGGTTGGCTTTCCTGCATAATACTTTTTGAAATGCTTGCTGTACAACTGATCGTATGCCTTATCTCCTCCAGTAGCCATTTCAAATTGCCTAAACAATGCTCTATTCTTGTGTGAATAGGTTTGGCTCTCATACATGCAACCTCTGAAAGCTTCACGGTGTAAAAAATAGCCTCCAATGGAATAAAGTATACGGCAGCGTTTCCCAGTGTTAGGGCAAAGGAAATACCATACAAGCCCCTTGTTTAAGTTTGAAGGTGCAGACACCAAATACACTTTATAATTTAGTGGTTCCTCATTGTATTTGTAATCCAGTTCAATGTAGGGTCTTTGGGTTGTATATTTACCCGAATGGAAATGCTGCCTATTTTATTTCTGTTTCTACTCCAGGTAAGCGTACCTCTTTTATTTTGTCCGGGATTGAGATATACTCATCAGAAATTCAAATTACCGATTTTGAAAAATATTTCAAATCTAGTTCAGGGATGGCTTTTAGGAATAAGAGGCTTTTCTGATTTAATACCTGACTATGCAAATCCCAAAATCTATAATGAAAATCAGGACGTACCAGAGATTATTATCAGTACACGCAAAAGCATGACAATAATCTATCATTCGGCAAAAAAAACTACATATTTTTAAGCTATGAAGCAGAGAAAGATATTACATATGATTTATGGCTTAAGGTTTGGATTAATGTTTCTTGGGGTAATGCTGTTGAGTTCTTCAAATTCGGCAACAGCTATTGATAATGACAGTTCATCTACTCGTCTGACTGATGATGTATCATGGCTGGAGAAAGAGGCACATCGAATTATCCGGGCTTCAAAGCGAGCTATGGATGATGGCACTGCGGCTTTCCCTCCACAAGTGGGCATTGGCTATGAAGCCTTCTGGCTCCGTGACTATGAATATACCTTAGAAGGTTCGATGGACTCGTATTCCGATCAGGAATTGATTGATGCTTGCCGGGTTTTTGTAAAGGGGATTCGTTCCGACGGATCAGGCGTTGATTGTATAAAGTTTGACGGTACCGCCATTTATAAACCTGGCTTCGGAACTTTGGGAGAACATCCCGTTGCGGATGGATCACAGTTTACCGTTGGCGTTGCCTGGCATACCTATAACAAAACCAGAGATCAAAAATTACTACATGAGATGCTGGATCCACTCGTCAAATCAATGAAGGCTGTGCCTCGCAATCCAAAGACCCAATTGGTGCATATTACGCCTGGAACAAAGCAAGATCGTTGTCCTTATGGATTCACAGATACCATCGGAAAACAGGGAGATGTACTATTCTGTTCCTTACTTTTTGTTCAGGCATGCAGACAGCTTTCAGATCTTTTGAGGTGGGGAGGGCGTGAGGCTGAAGCGCTTAACTGGGAAAAGAAAGGAGTTTTGGTCGCTGAAAGTATTCTAAATATTTTCTGGGATGAAAAAGAAGGACTGTTCCGTGCTGCAACTGTACAATGCCGTGAACATGATATTTGGGGCTCAGCATTTGCTGTCTACCTGGGAGTGGCAAATGAGAGCCAGGCATTGGCCATTGCAACATACTTTAAATACCACTACCATGAAATTGTACAACATGGACAAATAAGACATTTGCCTGGTGGAGTCTATTGGGAAGTAGGGCGTGCACATGATGCCTACCAGAATGGGGCATACTGGGCTACACCGACCGGTTGGTTTGTGTATACACTCGATCTTGTCGATGCTGAGTTGGCGAATCAAACTGTTATGGATATGGTAGATCACTTTAGGGAATTTGGCGCTTGTGAGTGGATTTTCGATGAACAAATTAAGTTACCTGATTATCTGGCAAGCGCATCTCTCCCCCTGGCTGGTATACGCGCCATGATTGAGCGAAGAAAGAAAAATGGTCAGTAAAAGACGGATTGTCTAAGACTTGCTTAGTGATTTCAGTAAAAATGAGCACCTTTAGTATTTTAAATTAAAGGCACTTACTATATACCTAAAATCCATGAAGAAAATATACCCTTTATTTTTTGCATTGCTCTTCCTGACCTTATCCTGTGAATATAATAAAAGAAACGACTCAGCTACAGATAGCCCACAATGGGTAAGCTTGTTTAATGGTGAAAACCTGGATGGTTGGACGATGAAAATTGCCGGATTTGAATTGGCAGAGAATTATGGCAATACGTTTCGTGTAGAGGAGGGGATATTAAGTGTTCGGTATGATCAGTACGATAGTTTCAATAACAGATTCGGGGCCTTGTATTATGATAAAATGTTTTCGGACTATAGGTTAAAGGTGGAATACCGTTTTGCTGGGGAAACTGCAGTAGGCGCTCCAAGCTGGGGATATCGGGATAGTGGCATCCAATATCATGGCCAGGATCCAAAAACCATGGGAATTGACCAATCTTTTCCAGTTTGCCTGGAATACAATCTTCACGGAGGGAATGGAACTGACGATCGGCCGGTGGGTGAAATCTGTGCCAACGGAATTGATATAGAAATCGGCGGTGTAAAAAATGATTCTTATTGTACACCGGCAACTATCAGCCATACATTTCACGGAGACCAATGGGTAACCCTGGAAATAGAAAGTAGAAATGGGGTCTTTAAGCACTTCGTTAACGGAGAAGAAATTCTTGAATTTGCGAATGCACAGTACAATCCGGAGCATGAATCGGGTAAACTCTTTTTTAACGAAACCGATAATAAGGTTCTTAAAGGGTATATCTCACTTCAATCGAATAGCCATCCGATTGATTTCAGAAAGATAGAAATTGTGGAGTATGAATAGGTATTGATTACCTCATCGCCATTAAAAATCATCCTTTGGTTTCTTTATTTTCCATGTTCCCAATAAACCCGGAATACAAATGGTAAGCGCAATCCGATCCGATCAGTTTTGAGGCTTTTTTATAGGGAAGTATAATTTTCGTTTTCAAAATCAACGCCCTGTATTTATACTTCAATCTTATAAGTTCGGATTTGTCATTTTCCATATAATGAATATAAGTTTATCTGAAATTAAGGTGACTTATTCAAAGTATTACGGGCCAACAATACGCATTAACCGGCGTATTTCTCCAGTGCCATCCCCACCGGTAGCACATCCAGTGTTTTTATTTGAACCAATCTTTTTAGAAGGGATGAAAAATAGTCGACACTGATCGGCCCCCAGCCTTCATTTTCAAGGCCGTGGAGATTGAGAATTAGCCATCCGTCATCTTTAGCTAAAAACTGATGAACTACTTCTTCAAGCCATTCATCATTGTTATCTGGGCCATTTGAAGTGCAGCCTAATACTTTAGTGTTTTTGGAAGGTAAGGGATTAACAGGGCCATTTCCCCGGGTTCGAACTGCGCGCACCAAAGAGAGCGAATGTTGATCCAACTCCTCATTTGAAGCATTAAAAGGGAAATTAAAAACCGCTTTTGAAGGGGAAAAACAGGTCAGGTTTTCATTGAAATAGTCGATACATTTGGTGATAGACTTTTTTGCTTCCTCAGGAGGTAAATCTGTAAGTTTAGCGTGTTTCCAGCTGTGCGGCATGATTTCATGCCCTTCCTTTAGCAGTTTATTCCATAACTCAAAATCGCCCATCAATTCGGGCAAGATCCAATCATCAACAGCTTGAAAGCTTTCCATATGGCCGGAAGCAATCACATTCAGACAAGCCTTCAGTCCGTAAGTCTCATGGATCTCTGCCAGTTTTATAAATGATTTTTTGAATCCGTCATCAAAGCTAAATGAAATGATATGGGTTTTCGGGGCATTGGAAGATGTGAATCCTAAAGCAGGAATCAATACTCCGGCTGCGGTAGATTTTACAAAATGTCTTCTTTTCATAGTAAGCGCCAAAATACGAAATATTCAAGTTAATAAACCCGAATTTTAAAACAAAAAAAAGCCTTTCACTGACCAGTGAAAGGCTCATTGTCATGCTAACAATTCAAATGATACTCGTTAAATTTTCAGGGGCATTTCCTTTTTTACTTTGCCACTGCCGCTGCTACTTTTTCTTCCCCTACTACTTATTACCTCCTGGAGTGCTAAGCTAAAATTTGGGGAGATACCTCTATCCTCTGTTCACATCCCAAAGCAGGAAGGTAGCGATATCAAAGCCTCTTGATGATCTACTGCCATACCCATTGCCCATCATTCCTGAATTACCAGGGCCATTCGGGCATCTATTTCCTTGAAAACCTCTTTCCCCCGGAGCGCCCCTTCTGTTATTGAATCCTTTATTTTGATATCTCAGACCTCTTCCATCTTCTTTAAAATCCGCTTTCATGTCTGCTACAAGGTCATCTATTTCCGGCCGATATTTGTTGGCAATAAGCTTTGCTACATCACGAAGGTTTTCAATAACAATTCTTTGAGCTTGTACTTCTAAAAGCAAGTCTTCATCCACTTCACCTCCCTTGATATGAGATGTCCTTGCCTCAAACATAAATTCATTTTGAAGCAGTCTTTGCTTTATAATTTCTTCTCTCAGTGCGGTAATTTCTTTTTTATCTTCCGCAGTCAACGATGCCTCTAATTTTTTTCTTTGCTCGTCAACTTTTGGCTTTATGTGCTCATTAAAATATGCTTTTCGTTCTTTAAGGAAATCGGCTCTATTTTTATTGATTTCATTTCCATTCTTCGCAAAAGCTGTTGCTAATAATACTCCCATCATTGCAACAAGTAAAGTCCATTTTTTCAAGTTCATCATTTTATTTAGTTTGTTTTGTAAGTATAGACGCATTATTTAAGGCATGGTTTAGGCCGATATTCCTGTATTCAACCAAGCGTATTATTTTCTCAATTAAATGCATAATAAACTACATAAGTACATTTTTTAACTAATTTTGCAGGTCTGTTTTTTAAGCGCAAAAGTGAGCATTTATGGAGTTAGCAAAAAAATATAATCCCCGTGAAGTTGAAGACAAGTGGTATGCCACCTGGTTGGAAAATAAGTTTTTTAATTCAAAGCCAAATCCGGAAAAGGAACCTTATACCATCGTGATCCCTCCCCCCAATGTGACAGGCGTTTTGCACATGGGGCATATGCTCAACAATACCATTCAGGATGTACTGATCAGGAAGGCAAGAATGCAAGGAAAGGAAGCATGCTGGGTGCCAGGAACAGACCATGCATCTATTGCAACCGAAGCAAAAGTGGTTGGTATGCTAAAGGAGCAAGGTATCAATAAAAACGATCTGTCAAGGGATGAATTTCTGAAACATGCGTGGGTATGGAAGGAAAAGCACGGTGGGATCATCCTGGAACAACTGAAAAAACTAGGGGCATCCTGCGATTGGGATCGCACCAAGTTCACCATGGATGATGATCTTTCTGAAAGTGTGATTAAGGTATTTGTTGATTTCTATAATAAAGGGGAGATCTATCGCGGGGTGCGGATGGTGAATTGGGATCCCGTAGCCCAAACTGCGGTATCTGATGAAGAAGTGATCTATCGCGAGGAGCAGTCAAAGCTCTATTATGTAAAGTATAAAATTGAAGGGGAAGACGGTCATGTAACTATCGCCACGACCCGGCCTGAAACCATTCTTGGCGATACTGCGGTATGTGTGAATCCTGAGGATGAACGGTTTGCACACCTGATTGGCAAAAAGGTCATCGTTCCTCTGGTTAACCGGGTAGTACCGATCATTGCGGATGATTATGTAGATATGGAGTTTGGTACCGGCTGTCTGAAAATTACGCCGGCACATGACATAAATGACTATGAAATTGGCGTGAAGCATAACCTGGAATCTATTGATATTTTCAATGACGATGGAACTATCAATGAAAATGGAGGCGTTTTTATTGGCGAAGATAGATTTATAGCCAGAAAATTGGCTTCTAAAAAATTAAAGGAAGATGGTAGTCTTGATAAAATAGAGGACTATACAAATAAGGTAGGTTTCTCTGAAAGAACAAATGCTGCGATAGAACCTAAGCTTTCCATGCAATGGTTTTTGGAAATGGAAGATCTTTCCAAGCCCGCACTGGAAAATGTGATGAATGATACCATTAAGCTGGTTCCTGCTAAATTTAAAAACACCTATAAACATTGGCTGGAAACACCAAAGGACTGGTGTATCTCAAGGCAGTTGTGGTGGGGGCAGCGAATTCCGGCATATTACCTGCCTGGCAGCAATGAATTTGTAGTGGCCAAAACACCGGAAGAAGCTTTGATTCTTGCAAAAGAAAAAACGGGGAATCAAAATCTTACGATCGATGACCTCAAGCAGGATGAAGATGTATTAGATACCTGGTTTTCTTCTTGGCTGTGGCCAATTTCTGTTTTTGATGGCATTCGCTTTCCCGAAAATGACGATGTAAATTATTACTATCCTGGAAGTGTTCTCGTGACCGGACATGATATTATTTTCTTTTGGGTAGCACGGATGATCATTTCCGGATATGCCTATCGAAATGAGTTTCCTTTCAAAGATGTTTACTTTACCGGGATGGTTCGGGATAGCCAGCGTCGAAAGATGTCCAAGCAATTGGGTAATTCACCTGATCCATTGGATTTGATCAAAGAATATGGAGCCGATGGTGTGCGGACAGGCATGCTGTTTTCTTCGCCTGCCGGAAATGATTTGCTTTTTGATATAAAGCTATGCGAGCAAGGAAGGAATTTTGCAAATAAGATATGGAATGCTTTTCGATTAGTGAAGGGGTGGGAAGTGACAGAAAATATTGCTCCCGAAAGTGGTAGCGACACGGTAGCCATCGAATGGATCGAAGCCCGAATTGATCAGGCAATCCTTGAGATGGAAGATCATTTTTCGAAATATCGAATTTCCGATGCGCTGATGACGCTTTATAAGCTTATCTGGAGTGATTTCTGTAGTTGGTACCTGGAAGCCATTAAGCCTGGTTTTGAGCAACCTATTGATTCAACGACCTATCAAAAAACCATTGAAATATTTGAGAAGTTGATGAAAATCGCACATCCATTTATGCCATTTATTACCGAAGAGATTTGGCATCAATTGAAGGAAAGGGAAACGCAAGATTGCGTAGTAGTTGCTGAATGGCCAAAGGTTGAAAAATTTGATGCAGCAATAATTGCCAAGGCAGAGAAAGTATTTGAGGTAGTGACGAATATTAGAAACATTCGCCAGCAAAAACAAATTAGCCCTAAAGAGCAATTAGATGTATTTGTGAAGTCGGAAAATATAGATGCGTATTATCCGCTTACAAAATTGTTGATGAAACTAGCGAATATTGGAGAATTTGACATGGTTTCTGTAAAGGTTGAAAATGCTGCTAGCTTCCATGTCGGTTCGGACGAATGGTTTTTGCCCTTGAACCAGGAGATTGATCACGAAAAGGAAATCGAGACAATTTCAGAAGAAATAAACTATTTGAAGGGATTTTTGAATGTGATCATGAAGAAGTTGAAGAATGAACGCTTTGTGCAAAATGCGCCTGAAAAAGTGATTGCATTAGAAAATAAAAAACTTGAAGATTCAGAAAAAAGGATAGCTGCTTTGGCCGGGAAGCTGGAGGATTTGAAATCAATGAGATAAAAATTGATTGGTAATTTAATATAATTAACAATTTTACAGTCAAACTTTGTAAGTTTGCGAAACCTTTCAAAACTAATGTTTAGAAGACTTTTTCCTTCTGATAAAAATCACATCTTAATGGAAGTTCAGACTTCCCGAAGGAATGCACTTCTCCAGGAACTGGTAAATATCGTTAAGGATTACTATTTTCAGCACTTCAACCCATTGGGATTAATCGATGATACAATTCTTGAAATTCAAAACTCAAAAGACTTTCCCTTTGATGCGTTCCATGAGTTCTACCATGACATGGCCACAATTTATCGATTTCGGCATGGGGAAGTTCAGCTGGAATTTTTATTTGATGGCTCCACTCATGATGAAAAGTACTCGAAGGAATGGGGTGATTACTTCAGGCAAAGTGTCAGGGCGTTTTGTTCTAGTAAATTGTTTATGAGAGCCGTGCTGGATATTTCGGTATTTCATAATCATGACCATACGGCACAGCTTGCCGGAGTACGATTGAAATATTTTTTGAGTAATTATTTCGACCTGAAAGTGTATAAGTATAGGGGAGTGATGGAAATAGCCTCTTAAATACCAATTCAAATTTTTCCGCTGAATACCAACGTTGCCGGCCCAATCAGGTGAATATTCGTAAATTTGTTTTCAGGGCTTTTCTCAAAGCTGATTTGTAATTCCCCTCCAAGCGTTTTGATTTTTATCGGGGATTTAGCGCCTTTTAATCCCTGAACTAAAGCTGCTGCCGTTACGCCCGTACCGCAAGAAAGTGTTTCATCTTCCACGCCCCGCTCATAAGTCCTGACAAATAGTTGATCATCAGACATAGGCATCACGAAGTTGACATTGGCGCCTTCTTCAAAATATGGCGCCCCCTGCCTTATTTTTCTGCCCTGATTAAAAACGTCATAATTTTCAATGTCATTTACAAAGCATACATGATGAGGAGATCCTGTGTGCAGGTAAAAATGATTTTTGTGCGTTTCAACGGTATCTACATTTGGCATTTTCAAATGAATTAAGCCATCTGTTAATTTAGCTTCCAAAATTCCTTCTACCGTCATAAACTGGCATTGATCTTTCACCATACCCAATTGATGGGCAAACATTACCGCGCACCTGCTCCCGTTTCCACAAAGGCTTGTCAGATGACCATCAGCATTGAAATAAACCATTTCAAAATCTGCCTCCTCGAGATTTCTGATCAGGATCAGGCCATCTGCGCCAATTCCAAATTTCCGATGGCAATATTGTGCAATCAATTCGTGATTGTTCAGATCAAATTGAGCTGACCGATCATCAATCATGATGAAGTCATTTCCTGTGCCCTGGTACTTAAAGAATTCTAAGCTTTGCATTGATAAATAAGTTCCTTTAAACTTAATGCTTATAAACAAAAAAAGCCAACCCGTCGGGTTGGCTTCAATATATTTTTATTGGCTCTACTTCGACATTTTTTCTTTGATTCGCGCAGCTTTACCCTTACGACCTTTAAGGTAGAATAATCGTGCCCTTCTCACTTTACCTCTTCGCATTATCTTGATGCTATCAATATTTGGGGAGGCAATCGGAAAAATTCTTTCGAGACCAATTCCACCGGAAATTTTTCTTACGGTAAACGTCTCTCCGTTTGATCCTTCATTTCTTCTCTGGATAACTGTGCCCTGAAAATTCTGAATTCTCTCCTTATTTCCTTCTTTTATTTTTACAGCTACATTGATGGTGTCCCCGGCTTTAAAATCGGGGTATGAAGCCTTCTTTTCCTTGTATTCTTTTTCAAATTCTTTTATCAACTGATCACTCATGATTCTGATATTTTTATAGCTCCTGCAAAATGGAATGCAAATATATGAAATATAATCTTAAATGGGTAAGGAAAATAGCAAATAAATTTCAGGCGAAAAGTCAATTGTCCCTTCTTTTGCAAGCAGCCATGTTTTCTTTAATAACTTTGTAAAGTTTGTGTGAATATTGGTCAATTTCAGTAACATATTTGTCTTGAATGTTCTGACAATAAAGAAGTGTTTTTTTTGCGTTTAATGAGATTATCCTGTTGATGAAGCGCTAATCATCAATGAGTCCGGGGCGGCGCTCTTTTGTCCTTTTGGTAGATTCATCATGCCTCCACTCTTCGATTTTTGCCGCATGGCCCGAAAGTAAAATGTCGGGAACTTTCATTCCTTTGTAATCGGCAGGTCTTGTGTAAACCGGCGGAGCAATTAAATTGTCCTGGAAGGAATCGCTCAATGCCGATGTTTCATCAGAAAGAACTCCTGGTATCAACCTGATAATTGCATCTGAAAGTACAACTGCCCCTAATTCTCCGCCAGAAAGCACATAATCGCCTATGCTTATTTCATTTGTTATAATATGCCTCCTAACCCGCTCATCTACACCTTTATAATGACCGCAAAGCATGATCAGGTTTTTATGCATGGATAGTTTATTGGCTACATGCTGCGTGAGCAATTCCCCGTCCGGGCTGAGATAAATGATTTCGTCATATTCACGCTCAGATTTTAGCTTTGAAATGCATCGGTCAATAGGATCGATCATCATCACCATTCCAGCCCCACCACCATACTGATAGTCGTCTACCTGTCTTTGTTTATCGGTGGCAAAATCGCGTAAATCGTGCACATGGATTTCGACAAGGTTTTTGTCCTGTGCTCTTTTTAATATGGAATGCCTGAACGGGCTTTCGAGCAGATCCGGCAAACAGGTTATGATGTCTATACGCATGGTGAAATCAGAGGTATATTTCTAATAATCCGTCAGGCAGCATGACATGCACTTCTTTTTTTGAATGATCTGCACGGCTTACGATATCATTGTTTACGGGGATCAATACCTCTTTGCCTTTGTATTTCATTGAGATAAGATCCTGATTTCCTTCCGTAAATATATTTTCAATTACGCCAAGTTCATCTTTGCTATGATCAACAACTTTATATCCGATTACATCATGGTAATAAAATTGATCCCCGCTCAGCTTGGGGAGCTGATCGAGTGGGAGCAGCAATGCACACGAATTTAACTCATCTGCATCTTCTTTGGAATTGATGTCTTCTAGCTTAAGAATACCCCTATTCCCATTAATTTGAAGCTTTGAAATAAAAAATGGAACCAGATTACTGCCTATTTTGACAATTACTGATTCCATTCCTTTGTATTTCATCGGATTGTCAGCATCCATTCGAATATTGACAGCTCCATTTAGTCCATGAGGCTTGAGTATATAACCTAATTCAAAGCAATCATCAAGCTGCATGGGAAAGAAAGTTTATTTTTTCTCTTCTTCTTTCTTCTCTTCAGCAGGAGATTCTTCCTTTTCTGCTAGCGGCTCTTTCGCTGGCTCGGGTTTTGCTTCTTCAGCCGGAGCTTCTTCTGCTTTTGGTTCTGCAGCCGGAGCTTCTTCTTTAGCTTCAGCAGGAACCTCTTCCTTTTTTGCTGCCGGCTCTTTTGCTGGTTCAGCTTTTGCTTCTTCAACCGGAGCTTTTTCAGCTTTTGGCTCTTCAGCAGGAATTTCTTCTTTTACTTCAGCCACAACCTCTTCAGCAACTTCAGCCGCTGTTTCAGGAGCCTCTTCTGTCTCCTCAGCCGGTACCAAAGCAGCTAATTTCTTCTTCAACGCTTCAGCCTTAGCCTCATTCACTTTTTTCTCAGCTTCAAACCTGGCATTTGCTGCGTCAGCTTTTTTCTTAGAGATAGAATCTACATTGCCTGCGATTTCAGCTTCTTTACTGCTTACCCAATCTTCAAATTTCATATCCGCTTGCTCCTGGGTAATAGCGCCTTTTAAAACGCCTACCTGCAAATGCTTTTTCAGCAAGATCCCTTTGTGAGAAAGAATTCTTTTTGCGGTATCTGTTGGTTGAGCGCCTTTTAACAACCATTCCAGGGCTTTATCTTCATTAATTAAGATAGTTGCCGGATTTGTAAGTGGGTTGTATGTCCCCAACTTTTCAATAATTCTACCATCTCGTGGTGATCTGACGTCTGCTACGATCACGTCGTACATTGCCAATTTTTTGCGTCCTCGACGCGCTAATCTAATTTTTACTGCCATTTACTTTTTTGTTTATTTTACCTTATGGATCACGTCCATTGTAAAAAGGAGTGCAAAAATAATGTAAATATATCAGAAAGTAAAAATCCTGGATTGAATATTATATGATCAGAACAATAATAATGACTTTGCAGTTTGATCAGGAGGGAAAATTGAATACTAGAAAACCATAGCTCAGCTTCACCCGATTGCTTGTATATTTGAAAAAGCGTTTATACGATTATTCAAATAAAAAATTAATTAATACATTTGAATAATAAAATGTTATAAACATGAATAAATTCTCTTATATCTCTAATGCTGATGTGAGCTTCATTGACGAACTATATAAAAAATATAGGTCAGATCCCGATTCAGTAGATGTGAGTTGGAAACGATTTTTTGAAGGTTTTGAGTTTTCCCAGGAAAATTTTGATCAAAATTCCAGTAGTTCGAAAGCATCAAGAACAGATGGAATATCCTTAAAGGAATTGGGGGTAAGGAATTTGATCCATGCCTACAGGGCAAGGGGGCATCTGAAATCTGACACCAACCCTGTTCGCCCAAGAAGAAAGCATAATGTACTTTTGGACCTGACAGACTTTGGCTTATCCAACGAAGACCTTGATATAGAATATGAAGTTGGCCATTCTCTTGGATTAGGGAAAGCAAAGCTCAAAAATATATTTGATGCCTTGAAGAAAGTTTATTTAGGGCCAATAGGTTTTGAATATATGCACATCAGAAACCATGAGGTTATCGATTGGTTCAAAGACAAGGCAGAGCGAAAATTCCTCAATTTCAATCCTGAAATAGAAGAAAAAAGGCGTGTGCTTACCAAGTTGAATGAATCTGTGGTATTCGAAAATTTTCTTCATACCAAATATATAGGTCAAAAGAGATTTTCGCTGGAAGGGGGAGAGAATACAATTCCAGCGCTTGACAAAATTATTCGGAAAGCAATAGATGAAGGAGTCGAAGAGGTTGTAATTGGTATGGCACACCGGGGGAGGTTGAATGTGCTGGCCAATATAATGCAAAAAACCTACGAAGAGATTTTTAGTGAGTTTGAAGGTACGGCTGTCCCTGATATGACCATGGGTTATGGTGATGTAAAATATCATCTGGGTTACTCGAGTAAATATAAAAACAAGGAAGGGAAGGAGATTTACCTGAAACTGGCTCCAAACCCGTCCCACCTCGAAGCGGTTGATCCGATCGTACTTGGCTATACGCGTGCCCAGATTGACGATGAATATAAGGGAAATCTCAAAAAAGCATTGCCGATCCTGATTCATGGCGATGCCGCAGTTGCCGGCCAGGGGATTGTATATGAAATCACCCAAATGGCAAATTTGCCAGGTTACACCACGGGAGGCACCATCCATTTTGTGATTAATAACCAGATGGGATTTACAACTGATTATGATGATGCCCGGTCAAGTATTTATTGTACGGATATTGGTAAAATTGTTGATGCGCCAATTCTTCATGTCAATGGAGATAATGCTGAAGCAGTAAATTATTGTGCGGAATTGGCTGTTGATTACCGTCAGAAATTTGGCAAGGACATTTATATTGATTTGTTATGCTATCGCCGACATGGTCACAACGAAAGTGATGAGCCGAAATTTACGCAGCCAAAGCTTTACAATGTCATAGCCAAGCACCCAAACCCAAGAGAGGTTTACTCAAAGCATTTGGTAGAAAGGGGAGATACAGATGCAGAGATGGCAAAGCGAATGGATAAAGAATTCAGGGGCTTATTGCAGGATCGGCTGAATTTGGTAAAACAAAAGCCATTGCCCTATCAGCCGCAAAAAATGGAGGAAGAGTGGAAGTTATTGACTCCATCTGTCCCTGCAGATTTTGATAAGTCCCCGGATACCTCGATATCAAAAGATAATCTGAGGAAAATAGGCTTAGCATTGACCACCCTTCCCGAAGGGTTTAAGGCAATAAAACAAATAGAGAAACTGCTGAAAGACCGCAAATTAAACTTCTTCGAAAGGAAAGTCCTGAATTGGGCAGATGCAGAACTTTTGGCCTATGGATCTTTGTTGCTCGACAGAAATGTCGTGAGGATTTCGGGGCAGGATGTCAAAAGGGGAACTTTCTCTCACAGGCATTCCATAGTTTTTGATGCCGAAACAAATCAGCCCCACAGCTTTCTTGATAACATTGAGAAAGGCCAGGAGGAATTCAAAATTTATAATTCACTCTTATCTGAGTTTGGTGTATTGGGATTTGAATATGGCTATGCTATGGCATCTCCGAACGCACTGGTAATTTGGGAAGCTCAATTTGGCGATTTTGTAAATGGCGCCCAGGTGTTGATCGATCAATTTGTGACAAGCGCCGGTACCAAATGGCAACGAATGAATGGAATAGTGATGCTATTGCCTCACGGTTACGAAGGTCAGGGGCCTGAGCATTCCAGCGCCAGACCGGAGAGGTTCCTTGAATTGGCGGCAAATTACAATATGGTGGTAGCCAACATGACCACCCCGGCCAATTTCTTCCATCTGTTGCGAAGACAGATGACCTGGAATTTCAGAAAACCATGTGTCGTAATGACCCCGAAATCATTATTGCGGCATGCTGAAATGATTTCCCCACTCGACGATTTTACAAAGGGTGGTTTTAAGGAAATAATAGATGATGACTATGCAGACCCTAAAAAGGTAAAAAAAATACTGTTCTGCTCAGGGAAGATTTATTTTGATTTGTTACATGAACAAAGGAAATCTAAAAGGAAAGACATAGCCATCATAAGAATTGAGCAACTGTTTCCGTTTCCTGAAAATCAGATTGTGGGTATCAGGGACAAATACGGTAATGATGCCAAGGCATTATGGGTGCAGGAAGAACCGGAAAATATGGGTGCATGGACCTACATCCTTAGGAAATATCGACATAAAGTTGAAGAAGGTATTTTCAGACCCCCAAGCGCTTCTCCGGCAACCGGGTACAGCAAAATACATCAAGAAGAGCAACAAGAAATTGTAAATAAAGCATTCGCTGATTAAACTATACGGACAATGAGTTTTGAAATAAAAATACCAAGTGTCGGGGAATCCATTTCTGAAGTTACGCTTGCACAATGGCTTGTCGAAGATGGTGATTACGTTGAAATGGATGATCCGATCTGCGAATTGGAATCTGAAAAAGCCACGTTTGAACTCACGGCTGAAGTATCTGGAACATTGAATCAAATTGCCGCAGATGGAGCCGTTTTAAATATTGGCGCTTTGGTCGGGATGATTGATGAAAGCGCTCAGGGGACAAAAGCAAACCTTGAAGCGGCTAAAGTTGAAGGCGCTGAGACCAATGAAAGTTCGCTTGATGAAATTAAGCGAACAGGTGAAGTGTTGGAAATGATTGTCCCGACAGTTGGCGAGTCCATTACAGAAGTAGTGATAGCCGGATGGTCAAAAGAAGATGGCGATTTTGTGGAAATGGATGAAGTAATTGCTGAGATCGAATCCGATAAAGCAACATTTGAACTTACTGCGGAGGCTCAGGGATTTTTGACCATAATCGCTAAAGAAGGCGAAACACTGGAGATTGGCGCCTTACTGTGCAAAATTGACCTGACAACAGGTGAAGTTAAGAAAGGTGCAGATCATTTAACCGGGGAACCATCAGCCACAGCTCAATCATCAGATAATTATGCATCAGGTCATCCTTCTCCTGCTGCTGCGAAAATACTATCCGAAAAAGGGATCATCCCTCAGGAAGTTAAGGGAACCGGTGTAGATGGCAGGATTACCAAAGAGGATGCCATGAATGCTCAAAAAGTCCAGGGAAAAACGACTGGCAAATCAGCTTCGGAGGCATCAGCTACAGCGGCGCCTGTGTTAGCAGCCGGAGGGATGAGAGAGCAGCGACGAGAGAAAATGACCACTTTGCGAAAGACCATTTCCCGTCGACTGGTATCCGTGAAAAATGAAACTGCCATGCTCACCACATTCAATGAGGTGAACATGAAGCCAATCATGGATATCCGATCAAAATACAAAGAGCAGTTTAAGGAAAAATATGAAGTTGGTTTGGGTTTCATGTCCTTCTTCACAAAAGCTTGTTGTTCGGCGCTGCAAGAATGGCCGGCAGTAAATGCACAGATGGATGGTGAGGAGATCGTATATAGTGATTTCTGCGACATCTCCATTGCAGTATCTGCGCCGAAAGGATTGGTTGTTCCGGTGGTAAGAAATGCGGAATCGATGAATTTTGAGCAAATCGAAAAGGAAATTCTGCGCTTGGCAATCAGGGCACGGGAAGGAAAGTTGAGCATCGATGAAATGCAGGGCGGTACGTTCACCATCACCAATGGTGGCGTATTTGGATCAATGCTGTCTACACCAATTATCAATGCACCGCAATCCGCCATATTAGGGATGCACAACATTGTTCAGCGTCCGGTGGCCGAAAATGGTGAAGTCGTCATTCGGCCAATGATGTATATCGCACTTTCCTACGACCATCGGATTGTTGATGGACGGGAGTCTGTCAGCTTTCTTGTACGGGTAAAGGAATTGCTTGAAGATCCGACAAGGCTTTTGTTGGGAATATAGCGCTTTGTAATTAGTACAAAGTATTGAGTACAAAGTATTGAGTACAAAGTATTGAGTACAAAGTATTGAGTACAAAGTATTGAGTATTGAGTACAAAGTATTGAGTATTGAGTACAAAGTATTGAGTACGAAGAAAAAATAGCGACATAAATTATAATGATACAAAGTACATAGTTTTAAATTAAATATATTGTCATGCATAGATTCAAAGAACTTGAGGTTTGGAAAAGGTCTGTAAAGTTAGCGAAAGCCATATATCATCTCACACAAGGATTTCCTAGTAGTGAACGATTTGGTTTAATAAGTCAATTAAATAGATGTTCGGTCTCTATTCCTTCAAATATTGCTGAGGGGGCAGGAAGAAATACCAATGGAGAATTTAACCAGTTTTTGGGTATTTCTACAGGATCATTGTACGAACTTGAGACTCAGCTCATAATTTCTAATGAGATTGGTTTTGTTTCAAAAGATGATCTGGAGAGCATATCAATTGAAATTGAAGAAATAAACAAAATGATAATAGGTCTGAAAAAATCTTTGTTCAGAAAGTAAAGAGTACGACGTATAAAGTACAGATACTCTCGTACTAAATACTCTATACTAAATACTCTATACTAAATACTCTATACTAAATACTCTATACTTTGTACTAAGTACTAAATACTTACAAATGAAATACGATGTAACTGTAATTGGTTCTGGCCCCGGGGGGTATGTGGCAGCAATCCGCTGTGCGCAATTGGGAATGAAAACTGCCCTGCTTGAAAAGTACAACACCTTAGGTGGCGCCTGTCTTAATGTTGGGTGTATTCCCTCAAAGGCTTTACTGGATTCATCAGAACATTTTTATAATGCGGCGAATCACTTTAAAGAACACGGCATCGAATTGACCAACCTAAAGGTCAATTTGAAACAGATGATTGCACGGAAAAATGATGTTGTCAGCCAAACGGTTGGAGGGATTGATTACTTGATGAAGAAAAATAAGATCGATGTTTTTCATGGATTAGGCTCATTTGTCGATCAAAATACCATTACTGTAAAAGGGGATAAAGAAGAACAAAAAATAGCCACGGATAAGGTAATCATTGCTAGCGGATCGAAACCCTCCAGTCTTCCTTTTATCAAATTGGATAAAAAACGGGTGATCACCAGCACTGAAGCATTGCAATTAAAAACCGTTCCAAAACACATGATTGTGATAGGTGGAGGGGTCATTGGCGTAGAGTTGGGTTCTGTTTATGCACGGCTAGGAGCCAAAGTTTCGGTTGTTGAATTCCTGGATAATCTGATCCCAACTATGGATAAAACAATGGGCAAGGAATTGCAGAAAGTACTAAAGAAAAGTGGGTTTGAATATTATTTAAAACATAAAGTCACTGCCGTAGAAGCCAAAGGAGCCAATGTAAAGGTTACTGCTGAAAACAGTAAAGGAGAATCGATTGTACTGGATGGAGATTATTGTTTGGTGTCCATAGGCAGAAAACCATATACTGAAGGACTGGGATTGGAAAATGCGGGAGTGAAGATCAATGCCCATGGACAGATTGAAGTAGATGATCACCTGAAAACCAATGCGCCAAATATATATGCCATTGGCGATGTGATCAAAGGAGCCATGCTTGCACATAAGGCAGAAGAAGAAGGCGTGTTTGTGGCCGAAACGCTCGCAGGTCAAAAACCGCATATCAATTATTTATTGATTCCCGGTGTAGTGTATACCTGGCCGGAAGTAGCTGTAGTAGGCTATACTGAAGAACAATTGAAAGAAATTGGAACACCATATAAAACGGGGTCATTTCCTTTCAAGGCGTCCGGAAGGGCACGCGCCAGCATGGATACCGATGGACTAATCAAGGTGTTGGCGCATAAAGACACCGATGAGATTTTGGGTGTGCATATGATTGGTCCCAGGGCAGCCGACATGATTGCAGAAGCAGTTGTTGCCATGGAATATCGTGCAAGTGCAGAAGATATTTCCCGCATGTCACACGCGCATCCGACCTTCACGGAAGCGTTTAAAGAGGCGTGTCTTGCGGCGACCGACAATCGGGCATTGCATATTTGATGAGTAGAAAATCTGGAGAATGTTATTCAATTGGCACATAATACGCTTTATAAAAGCGTATCACGACTGTCCTCGTTGCAAACGAGGACCATCACCCTCGTTTGCAACGAGGGTGAACGAGCATTGCGATTTGATCGCAAATAAGCTTGTCGTGACCCTACCGCTTCAACTCCTCAAAGGAAACACGCGAAGGCAATCCCCTCAGCGGTTTTACCACGATTCCTTTTGATTGCGCTGCTGCATTTTGATAGGCGCCATAATAGTTCGAATTGCAATCCAGCCAGGTAATAATGCGTTCCCATTCTTCCGGTGTCAATTCTACTTCATAATGACCGCTTTTCAGTATTTTGTACAATTTGCTTACCCGCGCACCGTCTTGTCCGGGTATTGAGTAGCTCCGACCGTTTTGGACAATCGCCCCGTTGCCACCGGCCATACCCCAGGCAAAATCTTTTAAGGTCTCAAAGGCCTGTGATCTCCCCGTAGTTTCGTCAAAGATATCTCCGGCCAGACCAGGAGCTTTTTCTTTTACATGACAACTCACGCATTTGTTGTCCAGAACGGGCTGGACCAATAAGGGAAATTGAATCGGATAACTTCCGGCAGGCCCTTTTTTGGGTTCCGATGGTTTCCGGCGCAAAGCGGTCGGGTAAGCCCCGGAAGGATCTGGTGTACTCTGTTTGCTTTCATGACAACCGATACATGTAAGTGTTTCGCCGGGATGGACATATGTTGCAGAACGCATATTCTGAACCATTTTCCCTTCTTCATCAAGCGCCTGCATATAAAATGACATCCCGGCCGGCACCCGAAAATGAGCGGAACCATCTTCTTCTACCGGAACTGTTCCAATTACACCCCGTGCAAGGGACTGGTCTGCAAGCCCAATAGGAGGTTGGTCCTGGTTTGCATTCGACTTTCCAAAAATATTGATAATCCGCAATTGTTTGATTTTAGTATCCTCCGGCCAGTTCATATCACTGAGGTAGGTATTCATCACTGCCACGACGCCATAAGCCGGAGCCGGTTCTCCATTCAGGTCGGCAAGTGTTTGTCTGGTAAGTGAGGGTATAATGGGAGGGCTTTTTCGGGGACGTAGCGGGATCGGATCCAGACAGCTAATCGTTGAATCACGGTACAGAAAGATTCTGTTCCCAAATGAATCAACCAGATAAATCCCATATTTTTGGTCACCTTCAGGAAGATCTTTGATATTTTTACCGGTCTCGTCGAAATAAGCCTCGCGGTATTGATTGAATAGATCATGATCGGCATATACGGCCAGGTAAAAATTTTCGCTCAGCGGCCAGGGTTGTCCCATCACTTCCGCTTGTGGTTTGTGTTTTCCTTTAGGGTGAGGGATGCCGGGGCTCAACTCTGATTCGGGGAACCAGATGTCCGGTGTGATCCTTTTTACCTGGCTCATAGCGCGGTCGTCAGGCACGCGTGTATCAATTTGGATGATCGAACCATAGTTTTCCCCATGATGAGGCGCCGATACTGCCATATATTTTTGTGAGCCTGGGATGGCGCGGATTCCCAATTCTATCCAGGGGCGCGATTCACGGATTTCCGGATAGTTGCCGTGGGCGCTGCGCGGATCGCGGCCATCAGGGAAACAAGTCCAGAGGTGGTGGGCGATATCGCTGTCTCGGTCCACATAGTCCCAGCGTGTATAGGCCAACATGCCATCGTTATTTACGCTCGGGTGCCATTCATTCGTTTCGTGGTAACTAAGCCTGATGACATCCGATCCATCCGGCTCCATGGAATGAAGCGTAGCCGAGGGCGCCCAACGCCCACCACACCTACAGTTCATTTCTACCCGATCCGATATAAAAGCAATACGTCCTCCAGGGAGAAATACCGGATCATAATTGTTGAAGTCGCCATCGGTAAGTTGCTCGGACACTCCTGTCTCCAAATTTGTTTTGAAGATATGAAAGGCGCTTTCCGTCCGCCAATGATACCACAAGGTGCGGTCGTATAGTTCCTTTTGTGTAAATTCCCAGATAATTTGCCGTGACCAATCCGCTTTTTTTGGAATTTCATGTTCCGCTTCAGTAAAAGCATAAAGAATTGTCTTACCGTCATAGCTCAAATCCAGGGAAATAAAACTTCCATTGCCTTCAAGAGTCCTTCCCTTCAACCGGCCATTCGAAACTTGCTTCCCGGATAAAACCGACTGTACCACGGCATGATCGCTAAACGGATTTTGTAATATGTACACGCCGCGGGCTTTTTCCTGGTTAAACCCCAGGTATTGGTCGATCATGTGCCTTTCGCCACGGACCATTTTATTATGCTTCAGAAAGATAATGTTATCGAAATCGAGCAGGGGATTTTTAAAAGCTACCTTTCTTCGTAGTCTGGCTACTTTCTTGAAATATGCAATTTGTTCCTGTTCATTAAGGCCGGCTTTATGTGCAGAAAGCAAAGCGTTAAATGCTGCTTCTTCGCTATGAAGGGCTACACCCTGATGCATCAAATGCTTGAGCAAAGCCCCGGTACGGCGCAGAATGATATCAACAGGTGTTTTGTCTGATTTTGAAATCAAGGCTTCTTCGTGAAGCGCCTCATGGGCTAATTTTTCATAGGCAGGGTAGTCGGGATTCAATAGACGGATTTGTTCCTGAAGGAGTTGATATTCCATAAGCCAGGCATCTTCAAAATGAGTCGTTGCAGAAGAACCCGCATTGGCCTGAGCAAGTGATATCCATAAAAATGCAAGCGTAACTCCCTTTATTGAATAAAGAAATAAACGTCGTTTGAATCGTGACTTTTCCATTCTATATGACATTAAAAAATATTCAGCTAAGATAGGTACTAAGTCTTTACATGGCAAGCCTAAAAAAACCGCAAAAGCGGGCTGACATTTGTAATGAGTAGGAAGCACTTTGAGTTTAGAATATTAGAGTTTGAAAATGAGTAAATACATGTTTCCTTTAATTCTATTATTCATTTGTTCAATTATTCTTCTGTTCATAATCTCTCCCTGGTCGAGCGTCCGCTACGACTTTAGTATTTCTAGTGAATATACCTGAAAACGATAGCTCGTGAATTGCTTATCTACCATACAACCAAGGCAAGGCATGTGCAATATATGATGATTGCTCGTA
>SDBV01003234.1_pt1 | contig 24213 bp, 48 predicted proteins | sample 2277081 | NCBI WGS metagenome assembly SDBV01 (sample SAMN10402039, study PRJNA504765) | marine sediment metagenome | isolation source: marine sediment core GS10_PC15, 223 cmbsf | place: Arctic Ocean: Southern Knipovich Ridge | collected 2010 | reverse complement strand
GAGCAAAGATACATAGACATCATGGAAATGTTTCAAAGAACTGGCGCAGAAACAAGGATGGTCAACAGGAAGTCCTACAAGTTCCTAGAAGATGCCAAAAATGTGATAAAGATTCGTAGAAGCCATATTGAGGTCGAGGACTTGGAAAACTTCTCGTTTAGAGAGTACGGGGAAGGTCTTATTAACGGGGCATTGATGAATCGCCCCGAAGTTGGCGTCCCTCTCCGGGCAGGAACGGTTGGATTACAAGCAATACATCTTGCAGGAATATTAGGAGTCTCAGAGATTCATACGATTGGGTTTGACCTACGCCTTGAAGGGGACAAGCACCATTGGTACAAATACCCAATATATGAAGCCACTAGATTCTTTACCGAAGATATGTTCACCGAATACAAGGACATGACTACGTTATGGTTTTGGATAGATACGGCGAAATACCTACAGGAGATACTACCCGCACTTGAAAAAGAAGGCATTACATGGACAGACCACTCAAACGGCTTGATTCAGAATATTTAGCGGAACTAGAGCATCGGCAGTTTTGCGAAGCCTGTGCTGTAAATCCAGACTATCATAGAAAGGAACGATATGTCAAACCGGATAAGATCAAGAAAGAAAAAGCAAAACCTAAAGAAGATAAAAAGACAGTTAGGGGAGCGCAAGAAAACTGCTACGAGGGCTGTTGCAGGGAACACGATCCAGAGGAATGAAGAATACGATGTTAATGTTCGCGCCTTTCCGATCATGGTCGGTGTCCCGATGGATGAGGTTATGTTCTCGAAGTTCTTCTCCCGATTTTGGCGACTCAACATTATGCCCTGGGACGCTTTTGCAACCACTGAAAGCACTTACTTGCCGCAAGCGAGGAATATTATTCATAACTCTTTTCTAGATTCTGACCCTCTCTTTGAGCATTTACTTATGCTCGACTCGGATGTTCTGGCGGTTCCCTGGACAATCGAGACACTTCTGTCCCATAAAAAAGGCCTGGTTGGTGGATGGTATCACGGCAAAGGGTTCTACGATGTAGATGGGCAGAAGATTTACAAGCCAACCGTCTACAGAGAACTGGTTGAAGTAATAGATGATGTGCCGTATTACAAACAATACACCTATGCCGAACCAAAAGAAGAAGGACTGCAAAAAGTAGCGGCGATAGGAGCAGGTTGTTTGCTTATGCACAGGGACGTTGCCGAGGATCTGGGCGAAAGCCCGTATCACACCGATAAAGGAGTAGGTGAAGATATGATAATGAGCAAGAAAGTTACAGACTTAGGCCACGACATTTGGGTTGACTGGGGTTTGGCGTGTGCTCACGTCGGAGTGAGTTACATTTAATGAGAACATCCGAGGATTTAACTAGTTGCAAGAATTGTTTGCACAGGGAGGAAGGGCCACATTTTCCACATCCTGATTCTCCGTGTGGTTGGCATTGGGGAGAGTGTGATGATCCCGAATGGTGTCCCTGTACCGATTATGAGCCGGAGAATAGTAAGATGTTAGATAAATTTAATGAAAGAACGGATACGTTGCCGAATAATCGGCGAGGTAACAAATAAATAGGAGAAAATTATGACAGTAGGAACAAGTAAATTCGGTGCGCCGCAAAGAGTTACAGCTTCGGTGCAAATAAAAGCGCAGGGAGGAAGGTTGTGGTTTGTTGTGCTAGAAGGTGGCTCGGATGCCTCTAGTATTGATTTTAAAAACGCCTTGACAGATACAGGAACCATCCTTTTTGGTGCTACAGCCCCCTTTACGTCGGCTAATGCGAGTGCGCAAGACACAGTTGTTATAGACCTCACTCCCGTTGGCGGAATTGATTACGACATAGGCATTTTTGCTGTGTTGACTGGAACTGGAGCGATTGCATACGTCTGGTCTGATTAAATGAAAGAACACGAAAGGATTCAAACGCTACAAGACGCCGTATCCGCAACAGGGACCGGCATAATTCTCCCATGTCAAGATGTTGGGCTAGTTAGCGTTCAAATCACAGGAACTTTCGTGGCAACAGTTACATTTGAAGCAACTTTAGAAGAGGACGCGAATTGGGTTGCTGTTCAAACAAAGAATGAGTCTAACGGAACCGTTGCCACAACTGCAACAACGGCAGGTCTTTATACAGCACCAATCGCAGGTTTCGCTAATTTCAGGACAAGGGTTACGTGGGTTTCTGGAACCTCGATAACAATAAAGGCAAAAGGAATTGCTTACTCTCCTGGTTTGCCATTGTCAGATATTGAAGTTTCAGCTTCCGCCCTACCCAGCGGCGCGGCAACATCAACAAACCAGACGACTGAAATAACAGCGTTAGAAAAGATAGACGATTTGCAGGGCGCATTGAATGACGTTGGCACTGACGAGCTAAGAATTTTGCTGCATGACGGTACAAATGCCGCTGATATTGTTTCTCATGAAGACGAAATTTCTTTGAGGGTAGTTGGTGGTCGTCAAACAGTTTTTAATATTCATGTGAATGCAGAAAACATTCAAGCAGATACCGGATTTATGTTGATTGATTTATCTGATACGGTAAACTGGCCTCACACAAACACCGATCATATAGCATTATTTCAAATATCAGTCAATATAAATCCTGATACAAGTTTTGCTGGGGATATAGATATTGGTTTTTTGACTTCTGTTGATGATGAAAACGGAGATTTTAACCAAATATTTGCGTACCATTTAGATAGACAGGCGGCAGAGATTGTAGAACAGTTGGTTTTCCCGAATGGGCTTGACCTTGAGGACGCAGAGCATTTTGGGCCAATAACCGCCAATGACACAACTTGGCAAACAGACGTAAACTTATTGGGGCCAAGCGGCGCAGCTAGTTTCCCCGCAGGGAACGGCGATTTTGTAATGAAGATAGTCCGAACGGCAGGGGCGGTTGATGTTGGCATCTTAGCGACTTATATAACGGTGGCGGCATGAAAAAGAAAATCGATTGGAGTAAACAATGACAACATTATCTGACCTATTACAAGCCGGCTATGACGGTATCGGACAACTTCGTTTCTCCACAGCTACAGGGGGTTCTACTACCACAATTGAGGACACAGGCTTTGGGAACTCAGCAAAGGCCGATGGAACCGCTTTTATAACCTATGACGCGGGGGATGCTGGTGTAGCCCCAGAGGGCGAATACTCACGAATTTCTACTGTAACCAGCGCAGGCGTTATTACTGTGTCTGATGCGTTCACTGTCGCACCCGCGAGCGGTGATGATTACGCATATGCAGGGACTTCGATGAACCTGCCAACCGGAATTGCACAAGTCAACAAAGCACTTAGAGAAATCGGAAATATGGGTGTGGTTGATTCTAGCTTGACTTCCGCTGCCAACCAAACTGAGTATGCCTTACCGTTAGCAGCTAAACATGATTTGCGAATAGTTGAATACCAGGGCAAAACGGGCGACAGTGATGACAACAGGTGGATAAAAGTATCGGCTTGGGAAATCACTCCCGCCGCAGCCGGGTCTACGGGTCTTTTGAAAACAAATCAACAACTCCCCGATGGAAGGACAATCCGGCTGACTTATGTTGCCCCACACCCGACAATAAGCGTGTTTGGCGACTTGCTACAAGAGGCGGTTCCAAGACAGTTAGCCGAAGCTAGGGTAGTGTTCAAGTTCTTTGATTACCTGAATAACCTTAGACAAAACAGCGATCCAACTGTACAAAGAGGCTACAACAAAGCGTTGCAGAATTTGGAGTTCGCAGAAGCAAAATACCTTATATGGACACCTAAACAAAAGGCTAAAACAACCACCCTTCCCGAACACGGAAGGTTCTATAATCGAAGATGGCGGTGGTGGAATTGAGTAGCCCACTTTTTAAGGAAGAAAACGAATTCAACAAATTGGTCAAGCTGATTGGCCCTGGCGAATCTTATCTCCTGTGGGTCGAAAATGGATTTGACGGTATTCAACCCACCCCACAAGAAGGGTCAACGTTACGTACCTCTGGGGGTGGCCCTGGAAGGTACGGAGAGACTTCTTCCTTGTTCGCACAGGCAGAACAACGAACCTGGGACGGAGGGAGAGGGCAAGAAACCTTTGTAAAAGACCCCACGATGGTGTTTGATGCGCGTGGTGCGTGGCTTGGAACCCCTGACCTACTCTATCAAGTCCCTCAATATTTCTATGCAACCGGGCAAAGAACCGTACACCCAAGCCTTCCTGGGGATATGGGGTGGATAAAGATGTTGGGGAATGACCGGTTTATAAGCCACACGTTTACCGTTGGTGGAGGTAACTTAGGTGCAGACAACGTGTGGATTCCACTTCGCAAGGTCGGAAACCCTACTACGTTGACAGTTGAGATTTGGACGAACAGCGCAGGCGATCCCAATGCGGTTGTTTCAAATGCTACCAACACATTGGCGGCAAGTGCAAAAGACCAGGGTGTGAGCGATTGGATAAGATTCAATCTTTCGGCGGCTGCTGACCTAAGTTCCGCAACCATTTATCACGTGGTCATTAGAGCAGGGGCAGACAACTCAAAGAATTACTGGATGCTTGGGGCGGACGCAGACGGCGCGGCTGGAAAGTACAGCACAGACGGGTCGAGTTGGACTACTGCGGCATACACACCTTATTATTACCTTACAGACGCAGACATTGAACGAACGTGGATTCCCTTTACGTTGGAAGGCGCGGATTATTTGGTTTCCTCAAATGATGACACCGGAGCCGCATCAAAATTGTATATTATCGGAGATAGAGGAAAGTCTACCGGAACTCCCACGACAACGACTACTGATGACTCTACGAAGTCATGGACTGCTGATGAGTGGATCGGGGCAAGGCTGAAATACACTACTGGCGCAAACAAAAGGCTGACCAGAGCGATCACGGACAACACAACCACAAAGATAACCCATGACGCTTTCCCAACCGCCGCTTCTGCTGATGATGAGTATGTGATTTACAGCACTGGAATATTGACCGAGATTGGGACTACAGGACTAGGGCATGTCAAAAGCGTAGCAGTTTTGGATAACGTAGCCCTCTTTGCGCAAGGCGGAGCCGACAGGATTAGGCAGATGGAATGGACTCCCGGAACTCCGGGACACAGCTTCGCGGATGATGGCAATGCTGTGTTTGCGGATTTGCTTGCTTCTGACTATCAGATAGCAACGGCTACAGGGGCGGTTATATGGAGAGCCGAGAACGACGATACCAATGTTGTAATATCTCGCGCCAATTCGATTGCTTATGACGGTGACTTTTCCTTCATTACAGATATTCCCGCCGGAAATTCCACGCATGAAATCACCAACCTCGCGGTCTTTGGCGAAGCCTTGTATGTGTTCAAAGAAGATGAAGCCGCGATAGTCTTTAACGATAAGTACTCACCGCTATCTGTCAATTTGAAGTCCCGGATCAGCTCAAGGACTGGACAGACGGCAGGGTTTATCTCGCCTTATCTATTCTTCAATTGGGGGCCGGACATCGAAAGGCTTGTTGGAAAAACCCTAGACCACATCGACCTGAAACTTCCAACCGATAGACAAGGTTTTCCATCAGGAATGACTGAGCATCCTGTAGGTATGTTCGTGTCGATAGACGGCGGCGACAGCAATTACAGTTCCGTACATTTTATTCACAAAGACATCTTGTCTAATTTCGAGGTCTTTCGTTCTCCCGCGAAGGGACAAAAGATTCGTAACGTCTGGTGGCAGTCAAACGAGGACGGTAATCAAAAATTGTGGATCGACCTTGATGGGGACTTGGTTTACATGACCTTCCCTGCAAGGGAACTATCCCCCCACTTGGATTCTTCTCAGACCTATCACCATGAGGCGGTGTGGATAACTAGCACGATTGATTACGGCTCGGTTAGAAGTCCGGGATTCTTTAGTGAATTTGGGCTATTTGCAAAGAACTTAAGTACAACCAATTACGTTTACATAGACTACCAAAGAGACAAGAACATTGGAACGAATAACTGGACAGAACTGCCGAGTCATTTCACCAAAGCGTTTGAGGACTTCGTAAAAATAAATTTAGGCGCGACTAAAATGATACGGTTCAGGCTCAGAGCCTACGCCGAAGTCGCCACTACTCCAACTCTGCTAATGGCAACGGTTGTAAAGGGCATCAAGCAGAACCCGTTCCGCAATCATTGGAATATTAGAGTTAATTTTGGTGACACCGCCAAAGAACTAACAGATGATGATAGGTCGGTGTTTGATTTCCTTGACTTCTTGAAAGACCATGCTGACGCAGGTGTTCCCTTGCAGGTGTGGTCACGCGTGTTCGGGTTGGACGAAAAGACCTGCATGTTGGATTTGGGGCCAGCAAGATACATTTATGTTGGTGCTGATGGTGTCCCCAATGGCGTTTATATGATAACATTGAGAGAGATTGATGATTAAACGCTTCCGTTATCCCACGATGCGAAAGACGAAGTTCGACACCCTCAACCGCTTACCCCAAGTTGTAGAGGACGAAGGGCTAAGAGGGGAGGTGCAGGGACTTCCGGCAAGCGACATTGAAGAACGTACTGCGTTAGCTGTTGGAAAAAGGAAGGTCGGATTTCGTTTTCAGGTCAACATTCCGGTTGATGTCCCAGGTCAACAAAAGCAGTTAGACATCCTTGCCTTCACCATTCCACCACAGCCAATCAATGTGCATGGATATATTGGACATCACACCGCAGAACAGAACGGAATAGACAAATTGAGAGATGGCGTTATCGACCAATACGGACAGAAGGCGGGGTGGCAACCCATCAGAACCTTGCGACAGGCCGATCTCGACAATCAAGACTTGGCTGATGATGCCATTAGGAGAATAATCGGATGAAAAAAACCATGATTGTATTAGGAGTTATTATGACAGTAAGTATGTTACTGATAGCAAATGCATTAAGAGAACTGAGCGAAGGCAACACACTGTCCGAGAATCAGATAAAAGCAATTAAAACCGCTGACGCCGTAGACTTCCAGAGTCTTGAAATACTGAAAAGCTGGGTAAGTCCCACTGGCGATGCTCACTTCCCTGACTTTACGGCAAACGCAGGATATGGTGTAAAGCTAGTGTATAGAAAAATTTTTACAGCAGAGGACGAAGTGTCCAGTCTGGTTATTCCTGTCCCCGCTGGGGGGAGACATTTAAAACTGATTGCGAATGTGCGGGTAAAAGAAAATGTTGGGGTGACATTACTCTCTATACAGTTCAATGGCGATACAGGACAAAATTATTGGGACAACTATATAGCCAATCACGAAAACTCAGCCGTTGCGGCCGGGGCGGATATAGGCTCGAATCCATACCTTTATGCCGGATACGCTGTTGGGTCAGGTGGAACAACTGGACAATATGGATTTGTGGTTGTGGATATATTCGGACACAATAATCCTAGTTCTTTCACAAGTGCTATTTCTGTTGGCGCAGGAGTAGATACAGGAAGTTTGCGCAGAACAGCAATACAAGGGGGCAGTTGGGAGAGTTTAGATATTGTTACTCAAATCACTTTTCTTACAGCCGGGGGTAGTACAATGGAAGCAGGCTCAACAATATCTCTGTACGTGTATGAATAAGGAGAGCAAATGACAACCAAAAGCGTAGACTACATATACCTGAACGGCGGAGAACCTATTTACCTAAAATTTACGGATGAATATGTGTTCTCGCACGATTGGACTGATTTGGGAGGAGGTTCGGGGAACCTAACCAATCCCTTGCACACACTTTATATACTGGAAGCAGAGGATCCCACAACAGCATTGTCGGGAAGCACCAATGTCACCAATGCTCCAGTTCAAGTCAGCAAGATCATTACGTCGAAGGAAGGGGACACGGGCAAGCGGTATGTGAACAACCTGTCAGTGGACATTGACGGGCTAAAACACACGGTTGTAATAATTGTCATTCCACATAGTCACGGACAGCAGCGTGTCTAATCAAACATTTCGGGCAAAAGGACGGCCCAACCACTTCGAGGCGAGTGAGCGCGGAGAGTTATCTAATTCTGCTTACAACTTCGATCATGGGTTTTTCATAGATGAAAATGATGCTTTTTGGTTAGACGAGAACAACGCAAAGTGGTTTGTTTCTTCCACGCTAAAAATGCCTGAATATAGAGCGAAAGGGCGACCAACATATTTCAAAGCGAGTAGATAATGCCTAGAGTAAAAGATTTTACAGATGAAAGTACTAACCCTGATGGGACAGAATACATTGGGATTGACGGTTCGGCTAACGATGTACAAAAGTTGTTGATAAGTGTCCTGTTCAATGCTTATGGCATTGTAAAAGACCTAACCCCGCAACTGGGGGGTGTGTTGGATGCTCAAAATAATCAAATCCACTTTGGAGAATCAACACTTACAGACGGAGCAAATATTTCTTGGGACTTGGATTCTAACCCTGCCGCGAAAGTAACTCTTACCGCCAATAGGACATTAGATAATCCTACGAATATGAATGATGGAGCCACCTATATATTAAGGGTTATTCAAGATGCAGGCGGGACAAACACACTGGCTTATGGAGCGGCTTATCTATGGCCTAGTGGGACTGCCCCCATTCTTTCGACTGGCGGTAATGCAATTGATTTATTAACATTTTATAGTGATGGCACAAACATGTATGGGAATATTCTAAAGGACTTTAGTTAATGTATCCATATCCTGTAGGTTTCACAAAAGACCCTGATAATCCAAGCCCAACGAATCTAAAGATATGGTGGGAATTAGATACTGTTAACGACTCTCACGGTTCTAATACTTTAACCAACAATGGCGCAACACTATCTGCAAGCGGGGCAGATTTTGAACTATCCGAGTCTGATTATATGGAAATTGCTGACAATGCCGATGTATCAACGGGAGATATTCATTATATTTGGTACGGCGTTGTCAAACTTGAAACAAAAGCAGTTTCTTCTATAATGATAACAAAAGCAGATTCGGGACCAAACCGTGAATTTGCAATTATTTATTTTAGTACTTCAGACCGATTCGTGTTCATCATTTATAATTCGGCAGGCTCAGCAGTTGGAACTGTCACTGCAAACAATTTAGGATCGCCATCTGTTGCCACGGATTACTTCTTTGCGTGTTGGCATGATCCAGTAGCAAATACGGTTAATATTCAAATAAATAACGGCACATTAGATAGTGCCGCAACCTCAGATGTTCCAGCAGATAAAACCGCAAACCTAAGACTAGGGGCGCAATTTACAACCGAACAAGACTTTTTGGACGGCATTTTGAAGAAATTGGTTCTCTTTAAAGAACCACATACAGCTGGAAATAGAGCTTGGATGCATAACGATGGCAACTTTAGGAGTTATAACGAATTATGAGCATAGAAGAATTGATACGAAGATTTTTCGACGACATCAACAGAGCGGTCAATCATTACGTGGGTGTATCGGATGACCCTCCCCCCCCAGATGGACATGATCCAGATACTATGGTTAGCCCAGAGGAGGAGGAGAATATTATTATTACAGATGAGTATGGCTTTAGGACTAACTGGGGCTTCGCCACCGCTATTGTACAACTGGTTGGTGGACATGCCTACAAATGGGTTGGCGACAACAAAGCTGGAAAGCCTATCTTTGAAACTATTCCTGATTCCCGCTTCCCAGAAGGGACGATAATGCAAGTTCATTATCCATTCATTGATGGCGATGGTAACTTTGACGCTTGGCGTATTTGGGGATGGAAAAGGCAAGATGGAAGTATGTCAACCAGTTTGCAAGGTAAGTTTATTAACAGGAAAACCACCAAGGTATTGGAGAAACATTTATGAGACCCCTTTGGCGTGACTACTCAAGATACCAGGGTAAGGTCAATCACCAAGTCGCCAAGGACAACGGCGTACAAGGCATGATCGCCCGCGCTGGAATCTCTTGGGGGTATCAAGACAGTTGGTTTCCTCATAACTGGATAGAGGCTGGCAATGTTGGCTATTACAGAAGTAGCTATCACGTCCTTTACCCAGGTGAAAATATAACCAGACAGGCGGACAATTGGTACAAGTCACACGACGAACTAGATACGATCCCCCGCGTAATTGATGCAGAGTTACAACATGATTCATCTAACAGAGCCGTTGGGGATGCGATCTGGAATATGTCCGAGAAGGTCTTGGAGCGTGACGGACATCGCCCCTGGATATACAGTCGTTACATGCAATTAGGATTATGGCTGGCACACTGGACAGAAGAAATGATAAATTCTCATTATTATTTTCTCGCCCAATACAAAACTGCCCGATGGAGTGAACACGCTGGCCCTCCTACCCTATTCAAAAAGCTAAGGCGAGAGAATGTTGTCTTACACCAAACGGCAGATAAGATCCGGGGGTTTCCTGGCGAGTCCGAGAGTTACGCAACCGATACCGATAGATGGTGTCTGGGCGATGTGGTTCAGATGCATAGCTGGATAGAAGAAAAGTATGGAACCACCGATAAACCCGATGTTGAACCGCCGATAAACATGGCTCTAATCGAACAAAAAGCCTACTCTAAGGCGATTACAGCCATTAAGGCACTACCGAACGCACCAAAGGACTAATCATGGCAAATGGCGACACCATTGACAGAATCGGAAAAGTACTAGAAGGAAAAGAGAACATCCCAAACAAGGTGTCTAATCAGATGATTTTGATTGCCATGATGTACGATAGGGACGAGCGGAAGAAATTAGAGGAACGGGTGGATGTGCTTGAAAAGGTAGTCACTAGAATAAAATTCTATCTTGTGGGAACACTTGGTCTGATTGGATTAGACAAATTCGCAATATTCAAGAACTTTTTGCAATAAATCTTGCAAGATTGCTACTTGCGCATGTGGGATACTGTGGGTTATAATCGTATACAGATAACACCACAATAAAGGTATCATTAACTAGTGAAAGGACTGATATGGATACTGGAAAAGGCAATTTTGAAATATTGGAAGGTAGTGGAAAAATCATACAGGAAATCCTAAAAGAAATGGAGGCATTAGAAAATAAACACCCTGGACATGGCGGGTGGTTTCAGCTTGATGAAATTGTAGAACTAAAGGGGAGCAGTTTTCGAGTCAAGCGAATAAAGCCCACCGAGATTGTATTGAAATTATTACCTAAAGAATAAGGAGTTTTACAATGTTAGATTATATTAAAGGACTTGGATTGGCCGGACTACTCAACAGCCGTAGATTTTGGGTTTCCCTGCTTGGGCTGCTTGGGGTTGTCGGTTTAGAACTATCCCCCGAACAAGTAAACGCCGTCTTGATTATTGTCGGCCTGTTGGTTGGTGGATACTCCGCCGAAGATTACGCAAACGCGAAGAAATAGAGTCCGTCCTTTCGAGGGCAGACACCATCGGGCACTTCTCAGCGAAGTGCGATTTTCCGGTGTTGAGGAAGTTTACAAAAACCCACGGGGGCCTGGCTGTACAGCCGTGGGAACAAAACCTTCCTCAAATTAAAAGGATATTATGCCAAACATTCAACCAGTCCGAAAGGGCGACCTAAATACTCAACCTTATGTGATCCTGGCGTTAGAGATATTCAAGCAAGCCATTTGGGACTGGCGCAACGAACAGGAATTCCGAGATGAGTTGGTGGAGTTCTTTACAAGCAAGTATTGTGCCATTCTGGTTGACGGCGTAGGGGCTTCTGACATGTTCTTGAAGAAGATGAGGTCGTTGTCGTCTATGTATCCGCTGTACAACTTGTACGGCAAAGTGAAAGCTACGGAGTTTTATGTATGAAGGTAGAAAAAATCATCGAACAGGTTTTGAAGGACTATAAAGAAGCCTGGAAGAAATTAGCACAACTGTAAAGCGGGAGTGACCCTCCCCGTCCTATTAACTAGTAGGCAAGGTGTAAATGATTGATGAAATACGAATTGCTAACCCGACAGACCAGCATCACCCCTTTGAGGATAAGAAAGCCATTAACTTGGCGCAACAGATAGTTAGTGACTTTGATCCACACGTCATATCGGCGGGAAACGATGGTTTAGATTGTTACGGGGTATCCTCTTTTCAAAAAGATAAGGCGGACTTTGCAGGTGGACTACAAGAAGAAATTGAGGCATGGAAAGTTACACAACTCGGATGGGTGGACGCGGCTCCAAACGCTAAACACTATTTCATTATGGGGAATCACGAAGCACGACTGAGGAAATACCTGCTCAAAAACGCCTCCGCCCTAGTAGACCTGGACGCATTGAAAATTCAGAACTTACTTGAATTCGATAAATTCGGGATACGCATGGCAAAGAACAACGAGATCGTGGTAACAGTCGGGAACAATAAGTTAGTGGTAAAACACGGGGACATTGTACGGAAATTTTCAGCATACACAGCTAAGGCAGAACTAGAAAAAGAAATGTATCAAGTCTGGGGAATCTCCGGCCACACCCACAGAGGCGGTTCGCATTACGCAACCCCGTCACGCAGGTCTTTTGTGGCTTGGTTCGAGGGGTTCTGCTTATGCGACATGACTCCCCCTTACATGAAAAACCCCAACTGGCAGCAAGGGCTTGTATTAGCAACTGTGACGAAAGATGTCATTCATGTGGAGCCAGTACCATTCTTTAGGATTCGGGATAAAGTGATAGCACGTTGGCGGGACAAAGAATACGTTAGTCAATAGAAAGTCTTTCAACAACCTCGTCTAAAGAATATGGTTTGAAATTGTTCGTGTCTACCCCAACATCCATAGATCTGTGACCGTGAGGAATTGTTAACCGCCCATGAGAATGTCCGAATAAATGCAAACTGCCATAATGAGAGCGATCCCATACACGCATGGCGTAATGGCACAACACAATTACAAGAGGGTGTTTCTTTCCCTGGTCGATTTCAAGGGAATAAAGTGGGGACAAAAGCAACAGGCCACGCCAATGCTTGAATGTAGATTCCCAAGCTTCTAGCCATCTATAATCGTGTCCACCGGGAACAAAATAAATTTTTCCGCTTAGATTTTCTAACATTGGAGCAACAACACTTTTATCTCCCAGAGAGAAATCGCCAAGATGATAAACAGTATCATCCGGCCTTACGCGAGAATTCCATTGTGAAATCGCAAATTCATCATGCTCTTTTATTGTTTTGAATGGGCGGTTATTTGGCTCATATTTTAAGATATTCTTATGTCCAAAATGATGGTCTGCCGTAAAATAAATTGTCATTTCTTTTCCTTTCACACGCCTTTCGTGATTCAAATGCGTGTGGTTGTTACTCCTCTAGGTTGGCGAGGGCTTCTAATATTTTGATATACACTATTTCGGGTATCCATCTGCCGTCATCTTCTTGGTGAGAAGTAAAAGTTGTTTCCCTAATTGCCTCAACGACCTTTGCTTGCTTTTTGAATATTGACATTATTTCTGCCACAACATGAACGATGCAGTTCTTATCATGGGAATCACATTTCGTTGCAACGCCGAATTTTACTAAGTTATCACATAACATTTGTTGCCAGCTCAGAATGTAACGATTGGCTCTCAATACATTTTCATTTTCCTCTTTCAGCACATCCCTCTCCCCCTGTAGTTGTTTGACCTGGGCAATTAGCTCTTCGTTTCTATATTCAAGATAATCTTCAGGAGTACATTCGCAATAAAGCCCAAAAGGTTCTCCGCATACTTTACATTTATCCATATCAATCCTTTCTAATCGTGATGTTTACATTCAGCATCCACAACCAAGTGACTAATTCCATTGTTGGTTACTGAATGACATTCGCATGGGGAGTTATCCGCAAATATAGCGAAGGATGCATTGAACCCTTTTATCCTGTCCAGCTCTCCCTGTAGTTGTCTAACTTTGGCATAGAGTTGTTCAACTTGTTTTTCTGCACAGTCATGGAGTTCATTATATGAGTGTGCTTCTAAACAATAAACACATATAACTTGATGTATGCTCCTATCCAGTACTCTCGCTATCGTTTTCACCGTTTGGTGAAAGTGCTTGTATATTGTCGTCACATTCACATCCCGGATGACCGAATTCGCAACTTGTTCTTTCTCCATTTAGTCCACCACCATAAAGACATAGATTTGTTTTCTCGAAAATAAATTTCTTTAGATACCGAATTCCCTCTTTCAACTCGGCGTTCTGTTGGCGGAGGGATTCGTTTTCTTTTTCCCAATACTCTATTTTGTCTTGGTCGGAAATTCCAGGGTCTTTTGTCCAACTGTCATTTTCCCAGGCGTCATACTTTATTGGTTTACTCATAGTTATCTACCTTCCTTTGGTGGTGATGGGTATTTCATTGTGGATCCAATTCTGCGAGGGCTTTCCAGAATCCCATAAGTCCACAAGTACACTTTGGAATATGCGATGCAATTCCACAATGATAATTATGATTGACGACATTCATGCTTTCGGCAATTTTCTTTCCCGCCTCAATCACCTTTGCTTGTTTGGCGTTCTCGGCTTCGAGTTCTTTGTAAACCTCAACAAAATAATTTTCCCATGACATATGTCTTGGTTTATTTGCAAAGGCATTTGTAAGACTATCCATCTTTCTATCCTTTCAATAGTTGTATATATCAATTACACTCATTACAATACGACTGATGAACCGCGATAATCTTTAGCCACTTTGCCCAAAGCAGCTCGTTATTTTTGTGTCTTGCGAGTTGGCGTTTGTAGTGGGTTAGTTTATCGCAGGTCATTTGTCCCGCTCTAGCTTTTTCTCAAAGTCTGAAAACATCTTCATCCCTCGCTTGACCATTTCCGCAATTGAACGATCTTCGAGGGAAGCTGATTTCTCAAGTCTTTCAATCTTGATTTCTAAAAGTTCTATTTCGCACCCCTGTAATGGGGCCAACACATCCAATACTTGGTCAATAAAATCTTCTCGTTCACTCATCACATTATCCTTTCTCTTCTTCGGGGTCGGGTTGGGCTAACAATAGAGACATGCCTTTGTTCCAAGCATCGTCAATAATTTGTTGGTTGGACTTATGTAACTCTTGATATTTTTCTTGACCCATTCCCAAAGCGTCGCCATTGGGTGGTGCTTCCCCAATGTACTTTTGATTTGCTAAACAGTTCAGCAAATGCTCGAAAAAATCTTGGTCTATTCTAATTTGTTTACTCATAACAATCCTTTCACTAATTGAACTACCCCTATCAATAAAATAATTCCCCCCGTAAACCACAACAGATAGCGCGGCTCTCGTTTATACGGTGCGTCTGAGTATACCTTGTCCCAGTCGGAGGGGGTTGGGGATTTCATTTTAGGCCCTCGTCTCTTGTCCACTTTTCATGATTTTTAATGTGTTCATTTATTTCTTTTAGGCTTTGTTTGTGTCGCTTTATCAACCTTTGCTTTTCGAGGTTCAAATATTGTATAGCTTGCTCCGATGACAACATAGAACCGATGTGTCTTATTTCATAAGGCAATTCATTGTACATCTTAGACCATTTACTCCGTGCCATCGTTCATCCTTTCTTCTGTGCGGTGCGTCATCGTCTTAGCTCCGTCCAATTTAGCGATGACTTTTTAGATACACCGGGGTAAGCTTTTCTTATTTCATCGGGAAACATTTTCTTACATTGTTCATGCTCGTAAGGGGTTAGGTGTCGCCAGTCAACTTTTTCCCCTTCTTGTCTGCTATCGGAAAGTTTCTGTCGGGAAACTTTCTCTTTCTTTCCCTCGATCTCAGAAATAACTTTCTTGAAAGATGCCCGATAGCCAATAACAGCCGATGCGGGGATTGCTAATAGAACCAATAAGGCGTGAACGCCAATAACTATCCATGCAAAAGTTTCGTCTATGAGTTCGCCGCTTTGCAGTATGTTTAATGATTTGGCGTATTGCAAAACCACATTCAACGAAATTACTGTAATCATGTACCAGCCATAAAAGAAATACATCGGGACTTCTGGCAGTCTATTTTTCTTTGCCTTGTTTCCTCTGTTGTGTTGTGAGATTGTAACCAGCGTACCAGCCGATGCCAATCCTACGCTTTCGATTGCAATTGCTACAATTAAGGCGACGAATGGAGGGAACCCGATTTCAGGCGAAATAAGTTGAAAATATGACAACGCTGCGGGGGCTAAGGGTGCGCTCCAGGGGCCTATCTCGATTGCAACAGTAAAAAGGAATGTTCCAATTTCCTCAACCAGTTCCGTAACCCTTCCCATGATGTAATAAAGAACATCGAAAAGCCCGTCTATAAATCTCATAGTTGTCTAACTCTCACTCTCTAGGTCGGCGAGGGCTTTATCAAGGTCTTCAATATCCTGTGCGTAGTGTGTACAAAATCCATGAACGTTAATAAACGCATGTTTGTGCAACATTTTCGCCACCTCAACGACCTTCAATAGTTCTGCCTCTCTATCCGTAAATCCCTCCGCGCCTTTATTTAATACCGCAATTTCATGACCGTATTCAGCATTTTCCTCCCTCAGCTTGACGTTCTCGGCTTCGAGTTCTGCAATATATCCTTCGTGTGTAAGATAATCAGGGCATCGAAAACAAGCCCACTTATCCTCAAACAGTGTGTATTTGGTATTGCACATGTGGCATTTCATTCTGCCAATCCTCTTGCTATGAAATATTCTTTTGCTATTTCATAATCACTTACTTGTTCTGCGTCGGTCAGATCAGGGAAATCTGTACTCATTAGCCGTTCCCATCGCTCAACTTTGTCGGCTGGCATCGTCCAGGTTCCGTCTGCGTGATGCTTCCCCTGCGTAAACATATATTTCATCCAATGCGCCCAAACATCATGGGCGGCTTCTGCATACTCGTACAATGGTGCTGTCATAATCAATCCTTCCACCGCTCCCCCTATGCGGTGTTAGTTATATAACTTAGAACGGGAAGTTCTCCGAGTCATCATCTTCAACCGGGGGAGCGTCTTGCTCTTGCTCGTCCGGCACACTTAGCCCAATACGAGTTCCCCAGACCATCTTGCCCATATAATCTACTTCTTGGGCTTGGAGGTATACGCGTTTGCCAACCCATTCGTCGGTGTCGTCAACCGGGAACAAATCCATTAGGGTGTTGTAGTTGGTCTTGTTCAGGATTAGAGACTTGTCAGTCCCGCCAAATGTCATCACGTATTTGTCGCCGCTATCAAATGATTCGGTGACTAGTCCAGTAATGGTTGTTGCCACCTTGAGAGGACGACCTTCTTTCATTAAGTCAATTTTTGCTTGAATGTACTTTGAGGGGAACATATCTTTTGTTTTCATATCGTGTCCTTTTCTTGTGAGTTTGATAAAGTAAGCTTAGTCTGTTTCGTGTGTGATCTCCTAGTCGTCGTGTGAATAAGCATCTCCATATTCACGAACTGCGTTCACAACATCTTCGGAGGTTGCACCCTCGCGGATGGTGACAGACAAATTCTTGCCACCTTTTGTTTTCCATCCTTGCTTATCAAATACTACTACTCTACTTTCTTTACTCATTACTTACTCCTTATTTCTTGCTCCAAGCTCGATCAACCTTGTCTTGGATTATTTTGAAAATAGATTCTTTTGTTGCGGCTTTGATCTCTTTAATTACATCTGCAAATTCAACTTTCAGATCTTCGGCTAAAATCTTCTTGATTGATTCTTCCGCCACCCATTCATGTCTATTTGTTCCTTTCACCAATTTTCATATACTCGCAGTCTTTGCGTTCTTCGTGTTGGTTGACTATATGATCTTCTTTGGAATCATCAAATATACACTCGCCGGTAGTCCTATCCATCTTTTGCCAATATCCGCGTGAGTGTATGTATTCTGCCTCACCTCTTGGCAACCACCAATTGCGTCCAACACAATCCAGCTTCAAGTCTCCTGGCTTTTTCTCCATGTAGCTAGTTACTCCAGAGCTATGCCAAAAAGTATCACCGGCCTCGTTATATGGGAACTGCGTACCAAACTCCCATAACAATCCATACGGGTCATCATCCGGTTCTTGTTCCAAGCATCTATCCAATGCTGGGTTGTCGGTAGTCATCATCTACACTCTCCACACACACCCGCTTCTTGTTCGGTTTCGTTGAGGTCATTCCCACAGGCGCAAGTTATATAACTCTCGTCATCCGGGTCTTGTCCGTAACAATATGCGTTGTAGCGTATTACCTGTTCAGTTGTTCGGGGGGGGAAGGGGTAGCCGTTATATAGGGTCATGATTTCAACTTCCGAAAATCTGCGCCAATATACTTTCCCAAACGAGAATCCTCTTTGACAAAAACGATCTTCCAAGCATAGGTGGTGATTCCGTCTTTGTTTAGAGACTTGAGCCTCGTATCTTCTAAATCGGCGGCTATTTCTACAATAGCCATTGCTTCTGCCATTGATTCTGCCGCCACGGTGTAATTTCGATTAAAGCTGAATGGTACATTAGACGGCGACTCCACCCTGTCAAACTTGACTCTTGCAGCATACTCGTTCATTTCTTGCTCCTTTGTGTTTGTTTGTACAATTTTAGCATACCGCCCTATAAGTGTCAAGGATTTATACCTACCAATTTTTAGCAAGTGTTCTAATACGAGTTTGGTGAAATCCCTTGACACGGATTATAATGTGTGCTACCCTACTTGTATGAGTATAATTCAAATGTATTTAGACAACGAACAATGTTCCATGCAAAAGCTGGCTGATGACATCCGGGAGATTGATCCCCACTCAAAAGTCAACCGTCAGCACATCTTCAACTGGAAGAAAGAAACCAACGTACCTACTTATTACAAGCTGGTATATTGGACATTGCGATCAGCGATGCGTGAAGATGATTTGTCGAACTTGTTTATTGATCTTATAAGATACCATTATCCAGAACGTAACTGGTAATTGAATATTGCAAGGAGTGGCGTGCCAGCTTTGTTTTGAGTGACGTGAAATAGAGTCTCCGAATCTTGGTTGGCCTTTGTCAGAGTATACCTGACCGCCATTCCTTCCAGTATTCAATCGTTGACTGTTTTCTGCCCCACAGTAAAGTTTAGGGTTTATCGCCTAGACGCCCTTTATGGATGGGGAAGCCTAGCTGTGATGATGAAGGCTTACTGATAAATTTAGGGTCACAAACAAGCAAGTTACACAGAACTCTTGTGCCGATTTGAAAACATTCGGGTGGGGCAGGAAAGCAGTCAACCATAAAGTATGTTGATATAACCATAAGATATGGGCGTGAAAGTAATCGACTGAACTTGGGGAGCAGATACGCGGGAGCATTACCCGCCACGTCCACAGCCACATAAAGAGTCCTGCACTTCGGGTGCAGGGGTGGGTTGGTCTCTACCACCGGCAATTGAGACTATTTTATCAACTAGTGAAAGGATTTTGAAATGAGAAACATTGATTGGGAAGAAGTTGCGAGCTGGTTTTTTGGGATACTGCTGTTTTTGTTCCTTTTGTTTGCGCTTGCCGGGATTGCCATCAAGATATATGGCGGCACATTCGGCGAGGAAGTCGTTTGTGAACACCTTCAAGAAGTCTCCCCTGATAACAATTACTACTGGTCGTTGTGGTCAGGATGCTTGGTTGAAACGCCTAATGGGTATTGGGTTGATTATGATAGCCCGTATATTTTTGAAGGTGATTTGCACATTACAGAAGATTGAGCTATAAGTCACATAACTATGAAAGGAAATGACATGAGAGAAACAATAGCACATGAAAAGATACTGGTTTATCTAAATGCAATTGCAGACAAGGTAACGGAATCAGACTTACTTGTAATGGATATAAAGTCATTGAGAGGACAGGTTGCTGCCCGGCTTACAAAGGCACTCAAGAACAAAGAGTCCCGCTATGAACTGACAAAGTATATTTGCGGTGTGACATCAATAAAAGACGTAGCCCCTGAAATGACAATTGCATTGGACAGATGGACGCGAAAGGACGATGATCCCTGGTTGCCCAACACGCCTTCGATGGCCGAAGCAACGTTGATGCTCTATCGGGCGAGGAAAGACAACAATCAGACTGAGATGGAATTGTAGGAGAATATATGAGAAGCATACATGAAATAGCAAACATGCCAACTTTGGTAAAAGGGAATTTTAGAGATGGGATTCACGAAAGCATTTTTAGGGCTTCGGGTATACTGGATTTGGTTGAGTATTTATTGATAAAGGAAACGGACACAAAAATTATTCTTGCCCTAATAGACCAAATAGAAAATCACCCAGGGGTAGATAGGGATGTACATGGTCAAAGAGTTGTAGAGTTGACAACGACAAATGACTGACAAATCAATATTCCGAGTACACCGAGAAGACGGCAAGTTCTTTATCATGGCAAAAGATATTGTCAACGATGAGAGAATTTCATGGAAAGCAAAAGGGATGCTGGCCTATCTTTTGAGTAAGCCTGACGATTGGCAGGTGTACGTCACAGATATAACCAACCACGGCAAGGACGGTATTGATGCCGTAAGCACTGGAATAAAGGAGCTTGAAGGTGCGGGGTATATTGTAAGAAACCAGCTCAGAGAATCCGGCGGTCAATTCATGGGATACGAATACCACGTATACGAAACCCCCGTAAGTGGATTATCCATAAACGGTAAACCCGTAAACGGAGAATCCAAGACTACTAAGAATAAAGTTACTAAGAATAACCTTAATGGAGTTGGCACTCCATTGCCAGAGTTACGCAACTTCTTCTCAGAAAAGGCTAGTGTTGCTCTGCCTGTGTTCGGGGTGTCTGTTAAAGAAGATAAAGCAATTGGTTCCGCCTGGAATTCCACCTTGAAAATGATGTATGTCCTTTGTGGAAAGGATTTGGAATTGACTAAAGAACTTATTTCCGCCACATTGAGACATGCAAAACAAAAAAGGATGACCATGTATAACCCAAGAAGTATGCAGAATATTCACAGCAAGATATTTGTTACCCTCCGTCCCAAAGTAGACAAAGAGGCTATTAGAGAAGAATGGGAGGCTGGAGAATGAAACATGAATGTTGTGAAGAAGCAAAAGACAGCCTTAACCCACCACAAAAGGGACAGGATTACTGGACAGGCAATTTTTATGAACCCGGAACAATTGGCAGTATTTACTCGGTTGATTATAGAATCGAATATTGCCCTTTCTGTGGTGACAGATTGGGAGTGGGGAGAATATACAACACTGGCGAAAGTTGGGATTAGCCATGACAATAACCGCCGCTGAACTCGCCGCAAAGATGCAACGAAAGAAGTCATACGTCCCGCCCAACGTACATTATTGTTGTTCAGAGTGTGAAGGAACGGGATTTGTGTACCAACTTTCCAGGGAAATAGATTTTAGAGGAAAGGAGGTTGAGGTAAAAAGGTGGTCGAATTGTTCTAATAAGACTAAAGCAAACCTGATTTCACAGTCAGGTTTACACGACTCCGAATACACCAAGACCTGGAAGGATGTCCGGGACATTTCCAACACCAATGTTGCCAAAGAAGCCATTATAGAAACTCTTGAAAGAGGGTTTGGATGGGTTTACCTTTGGGGTGAAGTTGGAACTGCTAAAACATTGATGTTGCAAATTGCGGTATCCGAATACCAGAAGAAGTTGAAGCAGGCGCGTTATGTAACTATGGCGAATATGACGGATAAAATAAGACTGGCCTTTGACGAAACGGCTCAGAATGTTGCGATTGACAGGGAGATTACCAAGTGGAGTGCTATCAAGTTGTTGGCGATTGACGAGCCGGACAGAGTGAAACAGACCGAGTTTGTCAAGCAAAGAGTATTCCAGATCATAGACAACCGATATAGGACAAGAGAGCAAGGAATCACGTTGATGGCAGCGAATGTTCCCCCGGATGAATGCGACCCTTACTTTGCTTCGAGGATCGGTGATGGTAGATTTGAAGTGGTTCATTTGTTAGGGCAAGATATGCGAGGGGTGCAGAGTTATGGATGACTTGACAATATTGGTGATTATGTTATTTGTATGTCCGCCGTCGATTCTTTTGGTGTGGGGATTGATTGGCGTGTTACTAGAAGCTTGGTGAAACATGACTAAACAAGTACACCAACGATACGAGATTGACGCTTACCTATTCCGACAAGTAGAGGCGTTTGAGATGCCGGAATTCTGCTGTGAGACTTACAAGGACTTGGTAGACATGACCAACGACATCATGACCGAATACAACGACGACTCCGACTTGGCAAAGATGGACGATGAATATAAGGAATTGGCGCGAGATAAGAATACACATAAGTGTAGAAAGGATTGATTATGAAATATTTTATTTTGACACTAAAGCATAAATGGTTTGTTCTGCTGGCTGGGTTGAGGGTTCGTAAAATACCGTTGTGGCGTTTGATTATTCATGATTGGAGCAAGTTCACTAAATACGAATTGCCCCATTATGAGAGACAATTCTTTGGAGATAAAGGCGACCCGGAGGGGTTTGCAAAGGCATGGCGGTTCAGGGGCAGAGAATGGCTATTTGGTAATGCCGGAGACATACGTCCGCGAAATGGTTGCGGATTGGCTGGGGGCATCGAAGGCATATACGGGCGGATGGAACATGGACGATTGGTTCAATGCGAATGTAGACAACATAAAACTACATCAGGTTTCTTGGAGAACACTAGCGGAGATTTTTGATGAATTGAGAATGCACAACTGTGCAGTACAAGTTTTACTAACCACAATCGCCGACCTTGAAGCCGAGAACGCCCAACCCACAGCCGAACTAGCGTCGTCCCCCAAGTCGCCGAATGGATCGGAAAACAAATAATGAGAGTAGAAAGGATTGAGTATGGATTGTGAATGTGACAACAGGTTTTTATTGATCGAAAGTATGTATTATTGCCCTGATTGCCATCAATTTCATTATGATGGATTAGGCGACCCGCTTCCCGTAAATGAAGTTGAATTGTTTTTTGAGGGGATACAAAAAGAAAATGAAGGCTTCATGGACATAATGAAATCTATCCGGGATCTGAATGAATAACAATTGGAACGCAATCGACATATCCGGCCTCCCCTGTATTTATTGTGGAGTATTAAGGGCAACGGTTAAGATGCATCGTCACCACTCTCTAGAGGGTAAGGACAAGGGTATAAAAGCAAAGGAAACTAAGTTGACCAACCACCTAAACGACGAGGTCAACTGCGCCCCAGCATGTGATTACTGTAACAGGGAACGGATCGCCGATAACAATTGGGATGTGAGTTTCGACTACGCGGTAGAAATCCACGGCATTGAAAGGGTAATGGATTGGCTGAATAGATGGCCAGAATATTATCAAACCCGTCCGCGTTGGTTGGAGTTGGAGAGGAAGATGACGAATAGGTTGAGAGGTGTAGAATGATGGATAGAAACAAAATAGTTACAGATAACGCATTGGATTTTGTGTACTCATTACAAGATGGATGCATAGATATGATATTTATCGATCCTCCCTATGGAGAGCTTGAATATATGGACAAGGAAAGAATACATGAACAATTTGAGAGGGTTTGCCCAAATGGACAGATAGCGGTTTATGGAACACCGCGATTGAAGGGGCGCGAGTTTTGGGTAGATGAATGGAAGCAGTTGATTCCTTGGATAAAACCCATTAGTACAAAACCCGCTGTTTTGCAAATGCCCGAATTCATGGAACACTTATTGTTTTATCGGCGGGTTAGAATGGAAACGGGATACCATTGGTCGCAATACACCGGCGTACTTACGGGAAGGGTTTTGGAAAAAGAGGTGTGGCTTGTAGAGCCTAGCGACGAAGAACCCGAAGGCGAATTATTTTATTGGGTAAAGCCCCTGGAAGATATAGAACGAATAATTCGCCTTTACACCAAGTCCGGTGATACAGTTTTGGATTGCTTTGCGGGATCGGGAACTGTGCTACAGGCGTGTCAAAATTTAGATAGAGTATTTGTGGGATGTGACATCAATCCGAGATGGGCAACGCATCAAAAGGACAAGAACGAATGATCCAATTCACCGTCCCCGGCAATCCCCTCCCAAAGCAATCTTTTCGTTATTCAAAGAAAGGGAGCTACACAGACCCCAAAACAAAGGCATGGCATGATACCGTAGCATGGAAAGCAAAAGAGGCCATGTTCGGCAAAGAGTGGCTAAAAGGTGATATCTCAGTAGAGATAAAATTCGTAAGAGGCAACAACCGGAGAGTAGACTTGGACAATCTTTCAAAGAATGTTTTGGACGCTTGCAATGGGATAGTCTGGAAAGATGACGTTCAAATAGTTGAACTTGTATTGACAAAGGAATATGATAAAGACGCCCCGCGTGTAGAGTTTTGGGCGGGTGAACTAATATAGAAAGGATATAAGATTATGA
>SDBV01003233.1_pt1 | contig 24232 bp, 24 predicted proteins | sample 2277081 | NCBI WGS metagenome assembly SDBV01 (sample SAMN10402039, study PRJNA504765) | marine sediment metagenome | isolation source: marine sediment core GS10_PC15, 223 cmbsf | place: Arctic Ocean: Southern Knipovich Ridge | collected 2010 | reverse complement strand
GTCAAGTGCGCCACAAAGGCAGATCGTGAAGCCTATTGGAATAGCCTGGAAACCAGCAGCAAGCCCGTCGTTCGCCTAAGAATAGTTGAGGCTCTTCAATTCTTCTACGATAAGGTTGAGCAACGACTCGAAGCGGCGGGTGCTGCTGCAACAGCTGCCCGTAACGAAGCGATTGAATCGCTTGTCTATGCCCTGTGCGACTTTTTCTATGTGCTGAAGATTCGGGCCAAAGACCCCCGAATGGCCTACCGTCTGTTTGAAACACTAAACGAGCGTGGGCTCGATCTGTCACAAGCCGACCTAGTTCGGAATGTTGTGTTGGAGAGCGCAGAGCTGGTAGGACAGCAGCTGTTTGACAAAACTCTTGACGCTTGGCAGACGCTTCTTGACCAAGTAGACGGCCAACAACCGGAACTCTTAAACCTGCCTGAGATGATTCAGTTCTCATATACATCACGTCATGAAGGGGTAAAAGCGGAAGATCTTTTCGACACGGTTTCCACCCGACTTACCGCGGGTAGCCTTTCGCCCTTGGACTTTGCCAATGACCTTGAGCTAGATGCTATGCAGTGGGCTGAATTTCTGCAGGGTAACCTGGCATACTGGAATCAACAGGCGCAGGACAGTCGGACCTTTATCGTCCGTATCCGACCGATCTGGAAGAAGCATGCCGTTCCGTTACTGCTAAGGATTGCGGGCAGGTTCGATATGAGTGCAAAAAAAATCGAACTTGGAAAAGCCCTCTGGGCACTAGAGTGCTACCTTTTCAGAGAGGGAACAATAAACAGCGTCGCTCTATCTGAACTTGAGAAAGTTCTAGGAACCGCCGCTAGGCTTGTTGGAGACCTTACACAGCCCGAAGATGCCTTCGTCGCTGAATTAACGAAGGCAAGCCCCGATACGCGATTTGAAGAAAATTTTGAGCGGGCAAGCGCGAAAGGAAGCTTGGCTTTTTATGTAGCGTGGCGGATAGAGAACCATGCCCTTGGATCGGGCGCCATCGACATGAGCACGTTGAGCCCCGCGAAGAGGAGCTACACGCAGCATCTGGAACACATTATGCCTAAAAAGCCCGACCAGAATTGGGGAGGGATCGAATTGAATGAGGAATTCTCAGACTATCTACATCGGCTCGGCAACCATCTTGTCTTGGAAGCGAGGCTCAACACTTCCGTCCAGAACAGGGAGATCTCTCATAAAGTACAGAACTCCACTGGAAAGGACTACACAAACCAGAAATTGGAACTTCCGAAAGAGGTCGCCAACAAGAAATCGGAGTGGTATCCCACTGGCCAGTGGACGTTTGAGAGCATCAGGAAGCGCCAGGTGTATCTGGCAAAGAACTATGCTTCAAAGGTCTGGAAAATACAGTGGTGATAATGCAAGCCGATACGAAATGGGGCGGGCGCACCGTACCTAGGAGACTCCATCGATGAGTAAACTTCAGTCGCACCTCGATCTCATGAAGGCGAACGCACCAAGATCGGAGAAGCAGGACTCCTTCCAGCTCCTGTTAACAATCGAAGAGATCCAGACAATGGAACCTGACTTACGGAAGGCTAAGGACTTCTATGTAAGCTGCGGATGCGAGGTCTCGGAGCTAAGAATGCCCGTAACGGCTGAAATGCGAAAGCAGGTGATGGATCTACGTGGAGAAAACATCGAAGACAAGTCAGAAATACTGTGTTGGCATCTCTTAGTTCCCTACCGGACGGAATAATCCAGTAAATCAACGGCAGCACCGGTATCGTCGAGGTACGCACTCAATGCCAGTTGGACCAGCCCTCGTGCCGGCCGTCACCCCCCAGGACACGCCGGAAGCTCTACCTCGGCCACGGCCAAATATCCCGGGATTAAGACTGAGGGAACTCAGCTACAGGGCAACAGTCGACGATGCAAGAGGATCCTAAACCGTTGACGTTGAATGGTTAGGATGCCGACCCACGCGCGACCTGGTACGTATTCTGGCCTACTTTCTCGAATAGCACCTCGCCCTTGTTGATCGGAACCCGGGACTTCTTCCTCAACGTCTGCCCAACGATCGCCACCGGCTCTTTTGCCCCAAACTTGAACAACCCCCGCTTGACGATCTCGTCGTGGATTGCCTTCACATGCATCGGACGCCCCGCATCTCGCAAAACCTGTTGTGCCGCCTCGTAGATTTTCACGGTCTTCCAACCCCCGTAGTTAGTTTTCTGCCGCTTCGGCGTCGATCCCAGCGGCGTTGATTGTCACATACCATAAGGTCGCCCACAGTACGGCGGACTCGCAATGGTGCCCGCTAGTCAGGCGTGTTGGTCACCCCTACCCCGGTCCGTTTCCTAAGCCTGTGGCCAGCGAGTTCAAGTCCTTTCGCTTCGAGCAGACGAAGCCAGCTGATCTTGGTGGTCGCCAAACCGGGGTCCCCATGCAGCCCTTTCCGGTCCTCTTGCTTGGTTAGCCGAGCGAATTTCGCATGACTCGGGTACTCGTCAGATACTAATTCATTCTTTCGGTGAAGGACCGGCGGATCCTCGTCCTCCTCAAAACCCCGCATCTTGAGGTGGAATGTATCCAGCTCAATCCGAGTGGAATGTGCCAGCGACGGATGCGGGTCACGGTCAAAATCGGGATAGGACATGTACGAAATCGCCGGCTTCAGGCGATGCAGCTTTATCACATTTGCCCCTTCAACTTCACCGATATACGATCGCGCACAGCCTTCATAGACCCTAAGAAGTGGGGGAAGCAGGGGCAACGCGCTCACGTGGATATACAGGGCGCGCGGTGTGACCTTGCCCAGCGACGATCCTGTTACGGCATCTTCCAAGAGTTCCCGATCTCCGGCGGAGTATAGGAGTAAATCCGCGAGGTCACAGGCAGTACGATATCTCTTAAAGAGAGCCTTTACATCGCGTCGAATATCGTCGGGCAACTGAGAGAACTTTGGACGGCGGGTGAATTTGGACAGCGCGAGGTACACGAGGAAATCCCGCGAACGGTCCTCCTTGATTTCCTCCCACCGCTCCTCACCGGTTACGCGTATAACCACACGAAAAGCACGAGGAACGCTCCCAAAGACCTCGCGAAGCCGGCTGCTCACCTCAATCTCGGATGAATCTGGCAAGCGACCGCGATCCGCAACGAAATCCATCAGCGGGCGCAGCAGATCCTGATGTTCTTCGAACAACACCTCGCTTCTGCGAAGCCGGGGCAGCGCAATCCGCCGGCGTTGACGACTGGCCAGGAATGAGGATTGTCGTTCGTCAGAGCGGAAAACATAGAAGATTCCTGGAGCAACGGCGACTGAGGAGACCCCCAAAACTCCGTCAATCCACTCTCGAAGCTCACTCTGGTCGTAGAACTTCTGAAACGTTCCCAGAGCAGTGACAACACCATCGCCATAGGGCTCGAACTCAGAGCCCTTTCCCTCCCGATTCAGCCGGGCCGAGATCACTAAAGCTTCGTTCGCCAGATCCCAAGCCTCTCGAAGGATGGAAGTCCGCTCCTCCGGATCTTCGATCACGTTGATGACGTATCCGAGATTGACTATGTCCGCACTGTGCCGATCAGCATCCGGACGAAGTGCCGGATCCCAACCACCGGCCTTCATTCCCATTTTTTCGAGGATGCGAAGGTCGTCGCCGTGGCCACACCCGTAGTCGAAGAAGGTTTCGTTCTCGCTGAGTAATCCGTCCTCCATAGCAAGGCGCACGGGTTTGGAGAGTCCAGTTCTCCGAATGGCGGCCTTGTGACGCTGGATGGCTATTGTCTTCATAGCTCTTCCCTGCCAGCACGCTCAGAATTCGCACCGGAACCCACCAACATGGGCAGAACATTATCGACCCAATACTGCCGCTTCCCGATGCGTGAATGATCAACGCCTTTCAATGCCATTATCCGCTCGGAGCGAGTGCGGCTTTCGGCAACGTCGAAACCGTCGTAATCGTCCCGGACGAAAAGCCATTTATGGTGATATATAGGAGGATCCCTGTAACATCGACGGACGGTCCTACCATCGGGATAAACCGTAACGACCTGTTCGACCGAGGGCTCGGGGCTTTGGTCAAAGTCGGATGATCTCACGAACGATACGATGCCCCGCCGGTAGTCATACTTGACCACGTGGTACTCGAAATCGGCTGGGCAATGCTCCTTGGCCCTCGAGAGAGCTGCCCTCGGAAGCACATCCTCGGCCGTGCGATGAACGTACACAGCGCCGCCTATCTCTTTTCCCACACCGAATCGGTGGGATCTCTTGGGTACCCTAGACCTCGGGTTCTTTTGAATACTCTTGTGCGAGTGTTGCATCAGCAGCTTCCAGGATGAATCCCTTCGATCTGGTGAAGGTCCTGCTGGGCCAGCTGGAGGTTCAGGTGAGAATTTGTAACGGCGCTGGTGCGCCCGCCAGGCTCGAAGGACGGTAAGATCTACCTCAGTGCCTCGATCTGGCGTCTGACCCTATCCCACTCAACACAGTCAGTCAAATGGCACCAGGAGATCCGCACTGCCTCTGCAATTCTCTGGTCAGTAAGTCCCATGGCCTTCAGGACGTGGCTGGGCTTGTATTCGTGAGACGTGCACGCGGACCCGTTTGAGATGGCGACTACGTCCTTCAAGGCCACCATGAGCGCTTCAGCGTCCACGCCGGGAAACGAGATATTCAGGACGTGGGGCATGACGCGCTCGGGATCTGCGTTGACAACCGGGTCGAGCGGCGCCAGGGCTGCCTCGGCTTCGCGACGGAAGGCGCGGCATCTCTCCGCGCGTTCGGCGCACCCCTCCAACGCTAGCTCAGCGGCCAAGCCAAACCCCACCGCCAGCGGGACGGGCATAGTCCCCGGTCGGAGCCCTCTTTCCTGTCCCCCGCCAAACATCAGGGGCGTCAAGGGAGGTCGCTCATACCCCCGCCGCCGTGCAATCAAAGCGCCAACACCCTTTGGACCATAGATCTTATGGCTGCTCGCGCTGATCAGATCGATACGAGGGTTCTGGAGCGTTGCGAGGTCTTTGCCAAATCCCTGGGCTGCGTCGACGTGGAGAAACGCCTTGTGATCGGCTAAGCCAGCGGCGATGTCCGCAATTGGCTGCACGACACCGGTTTCGTTGTTCACGTGCATAACGGAGATAAGCAGGGTATCTGGGCGGATTGCTCGAGCAACCGCGTCGGGATCTACCCAACCGCCCGCGGTGGAGGGCACGAGCGTTACCTCAAAGCCACGCTTGGCGAGCCACTCGAGCGGCTCGAGAACGGCCTTGTGTTCGATCGCGGTACTGACGATGTGGCGGAGCTCGGCTGCCTCCCCATGCTCCGCTAGACCGAGAATTGCGAGGTTATTGCTTTCTGTTGCACCACTCGTGAAGACCACCTCGTCCGGCGTCGATTTCACGACTGCCGCCACCTGCTCTCGTGCTCGCTGAACCGCTCGTTTGGCCCTTGCTCCAAAATCATGTGTGCGACTCCCGGCATTGCCGTACTCCTCCGCCGTGAATCGCACCACTTCTTGTAGCACCTTGGGCTCTATGGGTGCGGTGGCGTTGCAATCGAGGTAGACGGGTCCAGCCGTTTTCGACACACCAAGCTGCTCAGATATTATGTAAGTATCTGTCATTAAATCAGTTATGCGATTTTCAACTTTTCCAGATGGGGTCTAACGTTGAGAATAATCGCAATAATGTGGATATGTTTGCATTGTTTTGATGATCAGTTTGGTTTTTTCTTGACGTACAATAGGGTTGCATGTAAGTTTGCTTCGTTCGGTATCGACCGCAAGGGCTTTTCACAATTCACCTCTGTGTATCATGACAACGGCTACCCGCGAAGCACCTACTGAGACGCCGCTAGCGTCGCCTTCCATATCTCCCAGCTTCGGCTACGTCTTCCCCGCGATTCGGGGGATCCAAGCCAAGCGGGAGTACTACGTCTCGATGTGCCCGCTTCGGCTCATTCCCAAGATCTTTCTGTTCAACGAGGAAGAACTCGTGCCCGAGCTTCGGGCTCAGCGAACTCTCAACACGAGCCGCCTTCCCGAACTGATCCGGTACGTGGTCGATAACCCAGACACCTATGTCTTCTCGGCGCTCACCGCCTCAGTTGACGCCGACGTGCGGTTCGATCCACTGTCACCCACGGGTGACGGGCAGCGTGTAGGACTTCTCCATATCCCCATGGAGGCTCGGTTCATCATCAACGACGGTCAGCACCGCCGAGCCGCTATTGACGCAGCACTTCGAGAACGACCCGAAATCGCGGACGAGACCATTGCCGTGGTGTTTTTCGTCGATCGAGGATTGGAACGTTGCCAGCAGATGTTCGCCGACCTTAACCGGCATTCGGTGCGGCCCAGCAAGTCACTGGGTGTCTTGTATGACCATCGTGACAATTATGCCAAGCTGGCTAAACTCGTCGTCCTACGTTCGCCAATCTTCCGCGACGTGGTGGAGCTGGAGAAGAGCACGCTCTCCGCCCGCTCCAGAAAGCTGTTTACCCTCAGCGCCATCTACAGCGCGACGAAGGTCCTGATGGCCGGGTCCGAAGACGAAGCGCTAGACGACGTCGCCAAAGCCGCCGCCGCATACTGGGAAGAGGTGGCCAAGCAAATGCCCGATTGGCAGCTTGTACGAGAACGCAAGATGACCGCGGCGGAGGTGCGCCAAGACTTCATCCATTCCCACGGAATCGTGCTCCAGGCCATCGGAAAAGTGGGCAATGAACTGTTACGTCGCCCATCCACAGAATGGAAGCGCACGCTCAAGGGGCTCAAGCGTATAGACTGGTCGCGGTCCAATGCTCTTCTGTGGGAAGGACGCGCGATGATCGGGGGTCGTGTCTCCAAGGCGAGTCACAACGTCACGCTCACAACGAACGTCATCAAACACAACCTCAAACTCGCGCTCACCCCCGAAGAGCAGCGTGCCGAAGACGCGTTCCGCCGTGGAGATGCCTCCGGTGGCTGATCTCCGGTCCGCCTTCACGCAGCTGGGGTTTCGGGAGACAATCGACAGTCTCAAGCAACAGGTCAGAGATCTTTACACCTCGGATTCCATACCCTGGGTTATAGGATACAGTGGGGGGAAAGACTCCACCGCAGTTCTTCAGCTTGTGTGGCTCGCGCTTGAAGACATGGAAAAGGACGCGCTTACCAAACCAATCCATGTCATCAGCACCGACACGCTCGTAGAGAACCCTGTCGTGGCGGCCTGGGTCACCGCGTCACTCAACAAGATGAGCGAAGCTGCAGAACGCTCTCACCTTCCTCTGACGTCACACAGACTGACTCCAGAGATCACCGATACCTTCTGGGTCAATCTCATCGGACGCGGCTACCCAGCCCCACGTCCGAAGTTCCGCTGGTGTACGGAGCGGATGAAGATCAACCCCTCAAACGCGTTTATTCGAAACGTCGTCCGGAAGAGCGGAGAGGCCATCCTGCTCCTAGGCACGCGGAAGGCAGAAAGCACCGTGCGCGCCAAGGGCATGAAGCGTCTAGAAAAGAAACGGGTGCGCGATCTCCTAAGTCCGAATGCGAGCCTGCCTAACTCCCTGGTCTACACGCCCATCCAGAGCTGGACGAACGATGACGTGTGGACGTTTCTGATGCAGGCCACCAATCCGTGGGGGTACAACAACAAAGATCTGTTGACTATGTACCAGGGTGCCTCTCCCGACGGCGAGTGTCCCTTGGTAATAGATACGACCACTCCAAGTTGTGGCGACAGCCGGTTCGGATGTTGGGTGTGCACTCTCGTCGACAAAGACAAGTCCATGCACGCCATGATCCAAAACGATGAGGAAAAAGAATGGATGCTACCACTCCTCGAACTCAGAAACGAACTCGACGTCCCCAGCGATAGGCACCTGCGGGATTTCCGCCGTATGCATGGCGGCGTGCAGCTATTCCATGATGACCCCATACCGGGGCCGTACACACAGGAATCTCGAGCCCGTTGGCTCAAGAAACTATTGGAAGCCCAAGAGTGGATCCGCAACAACGGTCCCGATTACGTGCGCGAAATCGAGCTAATCAGACTCGAGGAGATTCAAGAGATACGGCGTATTTGGGTCGTGGATAAACACGAGATGGAGGATGCGCTACCGTCCATCTTCGAAGAGGTGACGGGACGCAAATATCCTGGACCGCCGATTGACGAAAATCCAATCTTCGGTGCCGAGGAGATGGAGATACTCAGAGAGGTGTGCGAAGGAGATGAACTTCACTACCAGCTGAATCGCGAGCTGCTCGACGTAGAGCGACGACACCGGTTTATGGTACGGCGTGCAGGGTTGTTCGACGCGTTGGAATCATCTTTCAAGCGCAATTTCTATGACGACGAAGATGATGCGGTGGACCGGGCTCGCAGGAAGAAAGACGCCGTTGATGAGCGTATCCAGAAATCGGACGACCAATTGACGCTTTTGGACTACACAAGCCAACAGGATCCGGTTGTAAATGATTCTTGACGAATTAGTTTTACACAATTTTGGTGTCTATGTTGGGCGCCAGACGGTTCAACTCACACCCAGTCCAAACAAACCCATCATTCTCCTTGGCGGTATGAACGGCGGAGGCAAAACCACTCTACTTGACGCCCTGCAGCTCGTACTCTTCGGCCCGAGAGCACGTATCTCGTCGAGGCGCGGAGCTTCATACGATTCCCTGCTCAAATCGGCAATCAACAAACGCGTACTGCCCAGCGAGGGCGCGGCGATTGAGTTGGAGTTTAGACAGCTCGAAGACGGTAGAGAGCACACTTATAGAATTCATCGATCGTGGTCCGTTGCCGGTCAACGGGCTCGTGAACGCCTGGAAGTATCGAAAGATGGCAAACTGGATTCCTACTTGACCGAGAATTGGCAGGAGCAGGTTGAGGTATTCCTTCCATCTCGCATCGCCCCTCTTTTCTTCTTCGACGGTGAGCAGATCGAGGGTCTGGCCGATCCCAGCACAGCTTCTGAGCTGCTTGCCACGGCGATCAAGTCGCTCCTGGGTTTGGATATAGTGCAGAAACTCAAGACTGACCTTGCCGTTCTTCGGCGTAGAAAACAAACGCAACTCCGCAGTAGTAAAGATCTTTCTCGCCTCGAGCTATTCGAAGAAGAACTCAAGGTCCACCGCGGCAAGCTGGCCGTCTGGCGTCGTGAACTCGGCACCCAGGAGAACATAGTAGATAGACTGGAGAAGGACGTGTCCGACGTGGAAAAGAGGCTCCAGAGTAGCGGCCTGGCCTTCCTAGAGAATCGACGAACCATTGAGGGCGATCGGGATCGTTTGACGGAAGAGGTCGAGAGAGTCGAACAAACTCTCCGTGAAGAAATCGCTGGAGCCGCGCCATTTCTCCTGGTGCGGAAGCAATTAGTTGAGCTAAAAGAGCAAGCCGAGAGAGAGAAGAAGGCTCGCGACGCGGATGTTCTTCTCGACTATCTCGAGGGCCGAGACGCCCGGGTGCTGGACCTTCTCAGGAAACAACAAACCGATCAACCAACCGTAACCGTACTCGAGCGGCACTTCACGGCAGATAGAGCGGCTCTTCATGGCGAGAATCAAGCTGAGACGTATCTCGATCTGACCTCAGAGGGTCACCGATTGCTCTCGGATCTGCTGTCCTCTCGACTCCCCCAAACTGAAGAGATGTTGGGTACCCTGTTGGACGATTTGGAACGGTTCAAGACCGAGCTGGTAGACGTCGAGCGCGCGATCGCGTCAATGCCGGACGAGGCAAGCCTCCGTGAAGACCTCATTCTTCGAGATGAGCTACACAGCAAGCTGCGGGCGGCTAAAGCACAAATGGGCGCCCTCGAGGAGGAAAAGGCGAAAGCTGAACAATACTTGGAGCGAAAGATCGCCACTCGAGACAAGGAGGTACACCGGGATGTCGATGCCAGATTCGCCAAGGAGGACGCGCTACGTGTAGTCCGACACGCCGAACGCGCCGACAGGACGCTGGATCAGTTCGCCACGGGCATTGTGCAACACCACCTACGCCGAATCGAAGCCCTGGTCCTTGAAGGCTACAACAAGCTGTTGAGAAAAAAACAGCTAGTCCGGTCGCTTCGGATCGACCCGAAATCGTTCCGCGTGCACATGATGGACACCTCCGGTCGCGAGGTTCCAACGGACAAGCTCTCCGCTGGTGAGCGACAGCTCCTCGCAGTGTCCCTGCTCTGGGCGCTTGGACGGAGGTCCGGACGTCCCTTACCAGCGGTGATCGATACGCCGCTTGGGCGGCTCGATTCAAAACACCGAAAGAACCTCGTCACAAAATACTTCCCTCATGCAAGCCACCAGGTGGTTCTGCTGTCTACGGACGAAGAAATTGACGAAGAACATGCCAATTCTCTACGCAAATGGGTCACGAGATCTTATCTACTCCAGTACGACGAATCGCGTGGTGGAACGCATGTGGAACCTGGATATTTTTGGGATAGCTAATTCATGACTATAGGAACTATTAGGCTCTCTCAGAGTGAGAAGGATCAGTTGACCACCTTGAAACGACGTACGGGTATCAAGAACTGGAACACCCTCTGCCGACTTGCCTTATGCACGTCCCTGAGGGAAGAAAGCGATCCGCCCGAGGTCGACCTTCCCGCCGACAGCAACGTGGAGATGTCTTGGAGTGTTTTTGCCGGGGAGTACGCCGAGCTTTATCTCGGGTTGCTCAAGGTGCGACTAAGCCTATCTAGACGAGAGACTGCCAGCCACGAATTAACCGCTCTGCTGCGACAACATCTGCATAGAGGTTTGGGCAATCTCCTCGGTATGCGATGGAACGGCATTTCGGAACTACCTGCCATCGCCAAAGCTATTATCTAGGAGCTACCGTCCGAAAACTCCAAGTCCTCCACGAAACCTCCCCATGGTCACGGGCCCTTGTCTTGCCCAGTCCTCCGCGCCCTCCGTCACTTATGCAGGTGGTCGAATGTGTCCAGAGTCACTCATAACTCCACCTCATGACAAGAGGAGCTTCCGGATTGCCCAGTCGGGGACGGTAACTTCTGCCCGATCGTTCAACTCAGCTATAAGGGTCGACGGGTAATATCGCACATGCGTCATTCGCACGATATTTCGATGTCTACTGCACAAAAGCACCGATTCGAGACTTGAGGTTTGCTGCGTTCTCTCTTCGAGAAAGGCTAGCTGTGCCAGGGCGAATGCCAAGTCTTCGTCACAATCAACCTCTTGTGCCACCTTTTTTTGCTTCAGATCGAACGAAACGATTCTCAGCTCAGGGACGTCACCGGATTGGCGGAGCCCAGAGATCCCTTGTGGAATACCGGGTTCTTCACGAGTCTTGAGGTCATCGCTCAATTGCAGGAGGTATTCTCGGTAGATCGCTGGGCCACGCCCCTCTTTTACCTGCTGGCCGAGAGATTCCGACAAACTTGCCCACAAGTGTTGGTACACCGTTCGTACTTGTATCTCTACGGGGTAGGTATCTTCGCCGATCACCACAGAAACGATCTCGTGTGTACAACGGTACCCGTCGTCACGTGGCCGCATTCGGTAGTCTTTGCTCTGCTTGAACTCCGGTCTCGCCCGAAGCCGGTCGCAGATGTCGTCCTGCAGGCTTGTTGAGTCCACAATCACTCGAACACCGACAATATCGTCAAGTCGCGTTATATCAGTCCGTTGACGGATCAGCTTTCGTACGATCGACTCGAACCGTTTCAAACGAGCCGTGAACACCGCAGGGAGCTCGACCAGCACTTCGTATACAAGCTCACACACGGGGACAAGCACGTGAGCGCGCTCATCGCGGTATTGCAGCAAGATCCCTCGGTCCACCTCAGCCAAAGTACCATGCCGAATTCCAGACGACGCTCGGCGCAAAGCGGACTTGGAGAGTTGGCTCAATGTTACAGCGGATTTGGAAGCGAGAAAGCCTCGGCGGTAGTGGGCTTCCCGTTGAAGCCGATAATCTTTTCATCCGGCGGTGCGGTGGTGCGATCGTTGATTGCGGCCGCTTTGAGGGCTTCTATCTCCTCCCCCTCTCCATGGAGACCGCCCAGCAAGTACTTGAGCATATCGACTGTCGACCCGCGCCGTTGATTCTTGATCGCGGGCGGAGGTCCATGCTTGACCTGTAGCCCCCACCATAGTGATGCCGGATCGTCAATGTTGTCAAACCGGCCATCGCGATCGAGTCGCGCAATCTTAGTGAACAAGTCGTCTAGTGACAATCCTCGCTCGTAGTGGCAGTACCCGATCGCTTCCAGCAATGCCTGCTGGCCGATGGGTCTCATGAGTAAGTGGCTTCGAGCTCCCCCTTTGCCAAACTCGCGGAGTTCGGCTGTTGACTCACCTTGCAGGACCTTCTGCATGATGGGGATTTTCGCAAGTCGATCGAAGACGTCTGTTGCCTCTTCGAGACATGCGGCGAGTTGCTCTTCATCGGGCCTCTGCGGTACCAAGCCCTTCAAGTCGGGCAACCAATCGTCATACGGATCGGTGTGTTCACAGTAGAGTTTCAAACCGTTTGCAAGCGTTTCAAGAGTCGTCAACTGTTTGCTCTTTGACGTGAGATTGGGCTTTTGCATCTCCACACGCGTCTCACCTTCAAATAGTAAGTGTTTGGTTGCGATCTCTTTGGCCACGAGACGGAAACCGTTGTCTTCGTCGAGCACCGTCATCATTCCCTTTTCCAGCACCGTTGCGTAGCGGTTTACGTGGACGAAAATGGTGCGGACCCGAATTCTTGACTCTTCCCGGCTTTCCCCTTGCATTACTGCGGGAAGTATCTCGAGACCGATCCGTTCATTCTTAAGTGATTGGAGATAGGACTCGGTTATGTCCGGATTTTGCTTTGCCAATGTTTCCTTGGTTAGGGACGTGCCCGTTTGTTTCCTATCGTCCTTCATTTGGTATAGAATGTCCTTCTCTATGAACTCTAAAGCACCGTCCACCGCCAAGAGCCGATGCTGACCATCTAGAGCATACAGCGTGAAGCCAGTTCCGACGCGAAGCAAGCCGACGTCGCCACTACTGGACAATGGTTCGAACTCTGCAACTGATCTAACAGCCCTCAAGGCAGTCCACTCCTCGGCCTCTGGGTTGTCCACCCAATCGCAGTTCAAAACCGCCAGTATCGGCGGGAACTTGTGATTGCGAATCCGCAGTAGGTACTGCGCCATCGGAAATTGACGCGAATAGTTGATCGGCCGCTGAGTAATTTTTTTCATGGTCGTGGCATCGATTTCGATGCGACCAGTCTTGGGATTGTACTTTTCCTTGAACAACGGCAAATTGTGTGCAAATTGGACGTTTGCGCGAAGCCATGAAAGCGTGACGGACGTGACATATGCTTCGCTATCACCCATTTGGCTTCGCTGGGCCAGCAACCTATCCGTCCTATGAAGCTCTTCCTCCAAGAGGCGCTGCAACGCGGCTCTTCTTTGGCTGCCCTGTGCGAGGACCTGGTCAGCAAGTTGATCGAGGTCAGTATCACCAGAACCAGTCATTATCAACTCCGGTCACGGGGTTTGCGTTTGTGCTGCGTATTGAACTCCGGTTGAAGTTCATCGATCAGCTGCTTTTCGGTGCGGAGCGCGACCGCGCTGGACTCCGTAGTTGCGTACCAAAGCTCGCACTCCGCCCGATGAAGCGTCAACCACTGTCGGAGACGAACGTTCTTTTCCGTAACGGGAGTGTGCTGACCAAGCCGCTTACGGAGCTTTTTGGAGGACCCAACGTACACCCACGACACGTGCGTTGGGAGGTCGAGACTCGATTGGACGACGCCAATCGCATAGACGCCAGGCGCTGTCGGGGCTGATGTTTGGGCTTTAGCAAGGGACCGTATCCTACGCCAGTAAAGGTGTCTCCGCATCTCCATACTCATTATGTTTGGGCAACTCAGTAGAGGGCGGCATATAGTCCAAGTCGTAGCGAAGTGCTCGACCTCCCGCTCCAACACGGTGGCTGGTTAGACACACTATTGGCACAGAACAGCACCAGGCGCGCAGTCCATGGCGTGGCGGCTCGCCTTGTAACTTTGCTAGGATTTTACTTCTGCTAGTCGGGACGGCTGGATTCAAACCGGCGACCCCCAGAACCCGATGCGATCCAACATCGACCATGGACTTTCTTGTTGACACAGCTACCTTCTTTTTCTGACACCGTATTTCTTGGCCTAGGCAATGATTTAACCTCCGGTCCCAGACAAGGCAAGTCTCGCCCCACCGCCCCTCTCCACGCCCGTGGGCGGGAGTCGGGAGTCAGACCCAGCGTTTCCCAGCCGAGCACTCCTATGTTAACGGACATCCTTGAGAGAACAGGAATTGATCCATTTCCATACCTTCGGTCGAAGTTCTGGAGGAAACCAGTAGTCGACAACCTGCTCGGGAAGTCGGTAATATTCAGTTGAGCTGGAATTGCGACATGCTCTTATCAACTTCCTACTCGCAAACCTCCCTCTCGCACAGCGCTCTATCAATTCCTTGGAACTCGGGTTGCCATCCCTGTTCGTCCGTACCCTGCCATCAGATTCCACAATCCAGACACCTTTGTCGAACTGTAGCCGCCAGAACGGGATAGCCGGGCTAGTCTTCACAAAAGGTGGCAGTCCAAAGCGCTCGAAGAGACGCTGCAGCGACCTAGTGCATGTTACGTCATACGGTACCCATTCGGATCCACGGGAACGGTACTGGCAGACCGCATGAAGAACAACGAGGGGCTTATACCGAGCCACAGTCGTACCCTTCTTCGCGACCTTGAGACTCAAGAAAGGGGAGACCAAGTCCATGGCAATCCCGCTGAATAATTGAAGGTGGTCGTGCGTTCCATAACGTCACAGATTCAAGCTAGAATACTCTGCAGGTATGGTCCCCATCGTTAACACAAATCCAGACTCCATCTTTGCCCTCGACAATTTCATCGATTGCAATGTCGAGATTACAATGCAAGCACAGGGGGAACCGAGGGTCTTCGTCAACTTCTTTCGTCTCCTCATTAAGAGACGGATGATCAGGGTCACACACATGTTGGTAGGCGTGATCGCAATTCGGGCATCTAATGGTTATCTGCCGCATACGCAGCATCCCCTACCTCCTTCGTCAGCCATCGTTGACCGAGAGGAGCCGTCCGCCAATCTCTCCACAACCGTCCCAGCTATTCTAACGCCAACTTCGACAACTCAGCTACCCTTCCACCCTCCTCAGAACGGCGTATCGGTGATTTCAAGCGGTGCAAGGGTTTGATCAATCAAGCGCTTGTACCGAATGAAAAATGTACCTGGATCTCTCGGGCGGTCTTCGAAGGAGTCGCTCAGTACGTCAAACCCGCCTGCAGCGTACCGATTCATCTCCTTTGTACCGTCAGCGCTCAAATGGTTCGGGGCTAGGTGATCGAGGTATCGAGTGATAGCCCCGTGAACGTCCTTCCGATCACCCATTGAAATCCCTAGCGCCTCCAGTTCTGGGATCAAGAACAGCGCTACAATCAATCTCCCTGTGTCGCGATACCGGCCCGGAAAATAATCCACGAGATCCCCGGTTCGACTTGATACCACATCCTCTTTGCGCCGTTTGGCCAGACCAATCATCAAACACAGATAATAGCCATCGAAGTCGAGTTCGAATCCTAATCCCTTGAACCAGCTCTTGGCGTCGTCAGACATTCGGAAGTAAGCCATCGCTACGCCTCATTCTCCAGTTGAAACTGTTCAAAGAATTTTGCGCCGCTGACCAGGAGTCCGTCCTCAGTTTCCGTATGAGAACACCGCCGGCCCGCATCATCCACTGATCGATTACCCTTGCGGAACAAGGTGAGATACTGAAGTTCACCGTCGCAACCATCGGCAAGTGGCTGCACGAACTTCTCGCGTTCGCTGGATATGGTGAACGCGATGAATTGGTTGGACAACTGCGGGATAAGCTTGGCTATTTCCGGTCTTATCGCGAAATCAATTGGTCCCGCCGGGCTGTCCACGATGAAAGGCAGCTGGTACTCCGCTTGTCCGAACAGCGTTGAAAGGAACGCATAGGCGACAGACAACGTCTCGCCAACACTGCCTTCCTCCTGTCCCTTCAATACGAGTCTACTCTCAATACGAGAGATCCGTATGTCATTGTTCGGCATCAATTTGACGATTCTACTGTTTGCGCGACGGACGATGTTGGCGCAGAGCGTTTTTCGCCCCCTCTCCTCCGCTCGTTCGAGAAGGCTCATGATCGCATCACGCTTGGCCCTCAGTGTCACTGTTCCCACCACTTTATCTAACGTCCGTTTTGCCTCCTCTAACTGAGCGATCAATACGGGAATCCCGGTCGTTGTGTCGACTCCACGACTCGTATCCGTGTCCTCGAACGAAGCGAGTTGACCGTCCAGTGCGTCCAGTTGCCGTTGAAGTTCACTTCGTTGCCGTTCCGCCTTCTCTAACTCAGGGTCTTCCCCTAGCGCGTGTCGTTTTACTCTATCCCGTTCAGTCTGCGCCTCACCGCGCTTCGCGATTGAGTCCTCGAGATCTCCGACGATCGTCGTGACGGACCCACTACTTCTCGCGGCCGTCGCCCTTGAAATGTCGCTTTTCATCGCGTTGAGGAACGCAACCTCCTCAGACCCCATATATGATTTGGCGTGCTCTCTGATCCGGCTCCGGCACTCCTCGTCGAGGTCTCTACCACACACGCAAACTTCCTCATCATTCGCGAGCTCCTCAAAGAACTCCCTCGCAGCACTTTCCGGCAGCTTCGCGCGGTCCAGACCGCTCTTCAGCAATTCAAGACCTTCGGCAAACACCTCTGACAGTTGTGCTGGCTGCGTGAGTCCGTTGAAGAGAGCAACACTCAGACTGGTCACGAGGTCGCACGTTTTGATCACGCTCTCATCTGCGGCATCAAGGAGACGTTGTGCATCGGCACGTGCACGCAAGCCATCCTCGATCTCACTCCTCAAGCTCTCGTGTTCCTCATAGACCTCAGCACGCGCCATCTCCAGCTTCTTCTGATCCTTCCGCAACTGGGTGATGCGACGCTCTAACGATCCGACCCTCCGCTTCCACTTAGTCAGTCCTTGCTGGGCCTTCGCGGTCTGGCCCTCGGTTTGCCTCTCCCAGTAATCGGAGACGCGGTCGCTTATGGCAGCCAGGAGATCGAGCCGAAATAATTCGTCAACCGCGCTTTGGGCATTTGTGTGCTTGGGACTCAGAAGTTGTTGCGCGAGCTCCCCGTCGAAGACAAAGAGTTTGACAAACTCAGGGCGCAAAAAGGGCTTCAGCTGTTGTGGTGGATGAAACCCTTGCTTGAGGCCCGACGCCACCGTAGTTCCATATCGCGCTTTACCGTCATCGAAATCGAGCGTGATCGCGATCGTGATTCGTCGGTCGTCATGCATCAGCCGCAGTGTGAAACAGCCAACGTCGTTCCCACCATCCTTCTTGCGTAGCTCTCGGACCTGCGCGGGCGTCCATTCCGCCGCGGCACCGGACAGGGCGGCGCGAAGTAAGTGCAGCGCGGTCGTCTTCCCTGTACCATTGGGCATTTGCACGAGGGAGATTGGATAGACCCCGTTCTTTCCTCGCGAAAAATCGATCACATGGTCAGGACAACGGAGACCGGTCGCTTCCCATCCTAACAGTTTCAGCTGGTTTGTCACTGTGTCATGCATTCCGGGCTTGTGCCGACTCGTCAGTGGCCTGAAAGAGTGCCTCGATATGGCGGTCCACCGAATCACGGTCTTGGAGCGTCTCATTCCCGGCCTTTAGCTCTCTAAGCCACGCCACGAGACGATCTGCCAGTCGGCGCTGCTGCCCTGCGTCCTTCACCGCATCAAAAATGGCTTGCTCTACTTCAACAATGTCGCCTTTGGTTGGTTGCTCTTTCATAGGTTACTCCGGGGCTCAATCTCCGAAAGTTCTTCCAGCCACAGCTGTCGCTGGTGATCCGGCGAATCCTCTGTATCACCGATGTCCGCCCGGACGAAGTCAACGACATTTGCTCGCTTGCCCGGGTCCCGCGGATTGCATCTAAGACAGCGACCCATTCGCTGCACGGTTTCGAGACGTGCCCGCGCCGACGAGAACAGGATCACGGACTCAAGGTTCTGGATATCAATACCTTCGGAGAGTCGGTGACATGTAATCAGACACTCCAGCTCACCTTTGGCAAATCGATGGAGAACGTCGGAATCTTCTGCCGAAAAATAGGTATGGAATTCGTGATGGAACCGATGAACAATGTCTAGCACCTCCTCGCCGTATGCCAGGGTCTCAACAAAGATTATGCAACGACGAAGCAAGGTGCGATTACTAGCGATGAACGTTTCGAAGACCGGCAACTTGGCTCGCGAGGTCTTGTAGACCCGGGCGATGTCCATCCACACTTCTTCTTTCGGGCGCGGCTGGCCCTCCGCCTCCAGCGCACGGGCTCGGGCGATGATCCGTTGCACCCGGTCCCGATCGTCATCTGTAGGGGTGTATTCGAGTGGGTAGTAGCTGAAGGGCGACAGGATTCCATTGCGAATCGCGTCGGCGAGCGTGAACTCATAGATCACCGGTCCAATGTGTCGAGAGATGAATGCATTACCGTCCGCGTCGTACTCTCTGTCTGGTGTTGCACTCAGTCCGAGCCGATACCTAATATGGTCACTCAGTCCGTCCAACGCCGCCTGATTAGACGGGCTCCCAAGTCTGTGGACTTCGTCTTGGATGACAATTGCCTTGAGACCCCGGACTGAGCCAATGGCACGCATCGCCGGTGCCATGGCTGACCTCGACGCGAGCAGGATCGCGCGATGCTGGTTCAATAGGAACTGCTCTCGCTGGTGGTGGTCCCCATAGTGTCGCAAGACCCTCCATGGGGTAGTGCCGCGAGCGGCGAGATACAGTAGCTGTTCGTACCACTGATCTAGCAGGTCCGTGCCATCAGCACCGACCACAATGCAGTCGATGAGCCCTTGATCGGCTAGGCGGTGACATATCTCCACCGCAGCCATCGTCTTGCCGGTGCCGGTTGCCATCTCGAGGATGCCCCGTTCACTTTGCAGGAACCGGTCGACAGCAGCGACTTGGTGCGGCCAAAGCCTGACTCCCATTGCCTCCTCTTTAACGCGCGGTGCCGTGGATTGGCGAAGACGGATCAGCGCCTGACGAGCTGCTTCCGGGAAATCCATCGTCACGGCACCACTGACTTCACCCTTCCAAAGTGCTTGGAAGTGATCACGCTTGGCTGCTGCTCTGACCGGGTCTTCCCATGAGGTGTACACGTCCAAACACTCATAGTTATGCTCGAACGCCGTCTTGGACTCATTCGGGGAACCCGCAAACGCCACGAACTCTACATCTTTTTCGCACATAAACACGCCTACTTTTTCATGATATATGCCACTACCCCTCTCGGGCATAACAATGCGAATGTCGAGGCGTCCGATTTCGAGCAGATCCGAGAGGATGTCAGCTCCACGTGGAAAAGTCGATTCTGACAGGCTCTTGATGACCTCCAGGAGGCGTTCCGTCGCGACCGTCCTCCTGTCGAGACCACGTTCGATTGCCGCAACATCTTCTTCACTAAGATCGACAGAGGTAATTAGCCGCATCGTTCCACCACGCTCTACGAACGAGCCAAGGCATTCTCCGATGGCGTGGAGTGCGGAGCTCGAGAAAAAGCCAACAGCTCTCCAATACGAAGTCGCCACGGAGAGTGCTTCCCGGTAGAAATCCGCAACGATGTCATCCACACCGGTCCTGTACTCGTGCTTTAGCGCAAGCGTTCGTAGACTCAAACTAAACAGCTCCCAAACGCATTACCTACCGTTTCTACCACGAGGACGTCTCATTGAACTCTCTAACATCCATGGGATAACAGAACCGCTCCTCAGCCGAAGAAAACACTGCATCCACCAAGGGCACTGCCCCCACGCACCAGCTCACGGTTCTGAACCGCCCTCTCCTCCAGCCTGCGGGCAGGAGCATCTCCCAAGGCCTCTCGAGGCTCTTCCGCGTCTAGGAGATCGTGAATCCGAGGTGTTCCCCGGTTCCGGATATGCTGCATAACTTTCTGCCGGACTTGCAGGATCATGGAACCGCCGCCAGTTATGATCTCAGCATCGGGTACCTTCAGTCCGATGGAGCAGCAAAACTCCTCCCTGGTTTCGATAACCCGTCTAGCAAATGCATTGAGAGCCTCGCTGATCACTTCGCGGTCAGCGCCGCGTCCAATCGTGAACACGCCATCGCGGTCTCGTAGAGCCACCTCCTCGCCCGAGTACAAGGCCAGCCGGTGTTTTTCCCATTCCGCCGTGGACAACCGTCGTATGGCTTGTTGGGTCCGAACACCGAGACCGCGGTACACAGACGAATCCAACTCGTGAACGCCAAGCTTGTATGAGCATTGTTTGAGATCAGGTGGATCCCAATCCCCAGATGCCTGGCTCCCTGTCCTGATCTTGTAGCTAGAGTCGAAGAGGACGTAACCGAAATCTGTAGTGTAGGCACCAATATCGACAACAAGCACCCCGTAGGTATCCCGCATCTGACGAAATGCGTTGTTCAAGTCTGGGTCGAGCATTCGGGGGAAGCTGACTGAGCGTCCCCGGTGCGGCGTGAAATCAAAGTACGGTGGGATCCAAGTTTTGTTTAGGCCACGAGTCACAATTCCCAGTGCGTTGGCCTCCGGCTCGTAGACAGAGGCCCTGTCTGACGCGACGGTCCATCCGGTCTCTGCAAGAGTTGCAATGACCCTTTGTTCCACCTCCTCTATCTTGGCAGCATCGCTCGCCTTGGGAAGACATATGCGGACTGGCACACTTGCAACATTCTCCCCCAAGCGGCGAATCCCCCGCAACTTCGCACGCAGAGTGCTAAAGAACTCTGTCGCAACCTCCCAGGGGTTATCATTGTCCTCGTATAGAAGGGCTTTCCAGTTCCGGTAGATCTTGACTCCATCACCTGGGACCTGGCTCGCCGCGTCCACGCCTATTAACCAACGATCCCGATCACTGTCGTGAGCTACGACAGAGGGGATGCAGAACGAGGACTCCTGTGGAGCAATGGGAACATTGCCGACCATTGTCGAATCTCCGTCCCAAGTGGTGCGGATGGCAAGCTTCGTATAGGCGCTGCCCAGGTCTATTGACAGAATCACTTCGTTACTCAGGGTCGTCATTGCGAGCCATCCTCACTTGCCAAAAGCGTCACCTTCGCCTTCACAAGCACTAACCCATCCTGTTGGCCTCCGAGTCTGTGACCATGTTCAAGGACAGCCACACGGTCGCCGGGCAAGATCCCGGCAGTCATGGGCTCATGAAGGTGCGCGTCGAAGAGGACCTCGTCACCTGGATCAGAATACCGGCGAACACCAGCGTTGAATAGGACCACTTCAACAGCGTCACGCAGTGGCCCTGGCTCAGCTTCGGTCTGTATGGCGGACACAAGTCCTTCGACGATCTCCTTCTGGGCGCGATGTCGCTCAAATCGAAGTGCCCGCTCTGGAGACACATCACCACCAGAACCTCCGACAGGAAGGTGCCGGAGATATTCCTGCACAGCGTCGTAGAGTTCGTCACCTTCGACGACGAGAGCCATGCCTCCCTTTACCAAACGGTCATCTTGCTCGCCACTCGTCAACGCACGGAGAACAGTGGTTCCAGTGATTCGTCTCATGTTGCTCGATACCGTGCGTCCAACCTCATCCGGCAATGCAGTTGGGTCACCCAGGATCGACAACTTGATCATTCCGAGCAGAATCGACGCCGTCGTTTCGGTTGACCTACCCGTTCCGATTCCAGCCTCACAAATCCCAACCCAGTCAACGAGTACCTCTCCGAATGCCTGCCGGCGATTCTTCTTGGCTTTGGCCTTCTGGAAACCAAGCTCAAGCTCGATGTAGTAGAAGAGCCGAAGCGCGGATTTACGCTCTTGGAGCAACGCCGTCAGAATTCGTTTTCGAGCGTGCGGGGACTGTACGAGGAATTCAAAAAACCACTTGTTCGCATTCGTGCTGCGGTCTAAGGAGAAGCTGCGGACGAGCGCCGCGCCCGGCTCCAGCAGCCCATCCGGACGCCCAATGCCGTTTTTAAACTCGTTCCACACGGCCCACGGGCATGGTTTGGCTCGCTCTAGCAAAACGTCCAATGCGGGCGACTGGTAGAACTCAACAGGCCTTGCTTTCGCGAATCGAGCAAGGTCGGGAACGCCGAGAATACGTCGCGAAAGTAGGATCTTGAGGAGTGGCATCCCAGCTGGATCAACTACGATTGGAGACCAATCCAGCTTCACACCCTTTTCCCTCGGAAACCTCGCCATCAGCGCTTCCATGAGAGCCGCCGGAGGCTGAGCCGCACCGGACTGACGAAGTTCGAGCCATTGCTCCAAGGCCTCCTTGGGTGCCGGTGGGTCCTTGCTTGACCATAACTCCACAAGCTTGCGGATCCTGACTAGTTTCTCGGCTTCTTCCCGACTCACCCAGTTTCTCCCAACTGCCTCAGATACCGCCATCTCATACGCATTGCGGAAAGCAACATCTCGGCTATGCGCTCGGTACCGCTTCACCAGCCTCAGCAGGCGCCGCTCCAGATCCTCGCTAACCATTCGTCACCTTGCCGGGCCCTGGACCGGCGGCGCTCCAAAACGCGGGGATAGACCCGTCGGAGACATCCACAAGAGTGGACCCCCACGGTGTTCCCACCGCGAGCGCGGGATAGACCTTTCCTAGAGACTGGTACGGTCTACGCTCCATAGTTGTCCCTCCAAATGTTCACCCTACCTCGCCGACTCGAACCGCTTCTTCCCATTGTTGTATTTCCCCGATGCGGCAACGCGCATCAGACAAGCTACCAGCGGTGTACAACCTCGTCAGCATCACGACCCAACGGCCTTCCTTATCAAAACGAGCGTGCTGCCAGCTTCACGGGATTGCTCGGCCCCAGCCCCGTGCCCTACACCCTCACTACACCGGATCAAACCCGTACCGCCCCTTCACCTCACCACTCTCGGCATTAACGACTACAAGGACCTTCTCATCGGGCCCTAAATCCAGGATCACAAGTGACCGGTCGTCGATCCACTGAGGTATGCAGCGGGTGCTCCCGGTCTTGCAGTGGTACACCGCCTTCCTATCCACGACGACCATGGAACGTGTTGGCTCGTTCAACCGATGTTGATAGGCAATGCGGGTTCCTGAAGGGGAGAATCGAGCCCACTGGAACTCTGCCCAACCCCCCAAAGAGGTGACTTCCTGCACCGCACCAGTAGTGACGTCTATCTCGACGATCTGTGTCGTCAGCCGCCCGGCCACCCTTCGCCCAATACTTACCAGCACCAGATTACCGTCAGGACTTCGGTCCGCCTGCGAGAACCAGCCGCGTTGCGGAGTGACCAAGGCGAGATCGCCGCCCTCGGCGCCGAAGCGAAACAGTTGCCTCTGGACGGGGATCGTGTCGGTCAGGGTGAGCAGGAAATCGCCGGAGGGCAACCACGCGAGATACTCCCCAGGAATATCAATGGATTGGCTTTCGCCGGACTCCATGTCGTAGATGTGGAACCCATACTCCGCCACCCGAACCTCTAGCTCTGGTGAGCGGCCTTCCGGGTCCTCCGTCTCACCGGCCATTACGTAGTAGAGCAATCTGCGACTGTCCGATGACCACGCGGTGACGAGGACGTACACGGACGCATGGCTGGCGGTGTAAGGCCGTCCTACGTGAGTTGCCTGCGTCACCGAGCCCGTACCTACGTCCAGCAACCAGAGATCGTTGTCTCGCCCGAAGGCGATATGTCGTTGGTCGCTTGAAGGCAGCGGATGGGTGGATCCATAGTGGGCAAATTGGCTCCCGCGCTCAGGGAACGAGTAAGGAAGCAGCTCAATCCGACCATCAGCATACGCGCGCCATACCGTCGCGAGCCTGGCGACGAGCGTCGAAGGGCTCGTCTGGGTGGCAGCGGCGTTCCCGCCGGTGGACGGTGCGTCGTGTCCGGCCAACACAACCGGCATTGCCACGGCAACCAAGGCGAGGGGAGTCGTCCAGCGTGGGGTTAGAAGGATACTGGTCATCTGCTGCCGCCTGCCTCCAAATGTTCGGCCTACCGCGCCGACTCGAACCGCTTCTTCCCGTTGTTGTATTTCCCCGCCTCCACCGCCACCACCAGCTCCCGCTTCGACTCTATCGTTCCCTCGTTGCGCCAGCGCCACTGCCCGCCGAGGCCCAGGCCGCCGAGGGGGCCCAGCACCGCCCTGAGGTTGAGTCCCCTGCCTCCCGCACTGCGGAAGATGAACGTGAGCCGGCTCCGGATAACCTGGTACACAACCCGCGTCTTGCCGTCC
>SDBV01003232.1_pt1 | contig 24233 bp, 43 predicted proteins | sample 2277081 | NCBI WGS metagenome assembly SDBV01 (sample SAMN10402039, study PRJNA504765) | marine sediment metagenome | isolation source: marine sediment core GS10_PC15, 223 cmbsf | place: Arctic Ocean: Southern Knipovich Ridge | collected 2010 | reverse complement strand
TTGGACGAACGGCAATGGCTTTAATTGAAGCGGGTACTATCAGGGCGGCAAGTGTACAAACAAGCTACTGAAAATCAGAGGTTGTTATTTTGAGGACGACATGAGTAAGTTTTTCCCAACGATAAAGTTTGTTGACAAAATGCCGGATGATGTAATGTACGATTATCGCAGATTCCACAGCCGGGTCGGTGAACCACTTGGAGCGTATTACACAAACCTTCCGAGACCTACAGTGTATGTAAAGAAAATGGCTGGATCGTGGTATATATTATTTCACGAATTACTTCACTGGTTGGCTGACAAATTCATTAAAGGGCGTAACGCTGATCATAAATATCATAGATGGATTGATAAGCACGCAGCGGCTGATCCAGTTGAAGTGGTTACTCTGAAGTATTGGAGACCTAAAATATATAAATTGCTGTATACACTGTCAGCTATGGCAGTAGCGATGTTGATTGTTAAGTTGTTATTTTGAAGGGGAAATTATGGGTAGTATGTTTGAGATAATGTTCGACGATTTGACAGAAGAAGCACAGATGAGATTTGTAGAATTTCAGGGTCTTGATAGTCCTGAAGACGGTAATCTTGACACTACGCCGATTGCTGTTGTTTACTCGGAAAACAAATAATTAAATTGAAAGGAAAACTATGAAACGAATGAATCTGGATGAAACATGGAGACTATGTATGAGTATGTGGCGATGGATCGCAGAGCAGATAAGGGCGGGGTGTGAGTACTCCGTAGATGTGTTAAAGGAACAGTGGCTTAAAAAACACGGGTATAAAATAGGCAAATATGGTGAGTACATAACAGGCAATTGTTTTTTCTGTACCTATATTACCAGTTGTGGCAAAGAGGAATGTTCTTTTTGTCCGGGAAAGAAGGTTGATGGAACTTTTAACTGTATGCGTAAAGACTACGATTTTTTTGGGCGACCTATCGCGTTCTACAATAAACTCCGCAGCCTGAACAGGAAACGGCTTAAAAAATAGATTTTACTACTCCTCCTAAACACGGGGCAGGGTGCGTTACCCTGCCCCATAGACTTATTTTTGATGGAGAAAATATCATGGCGTTTGAAAAAGAATATGTGAACGAAAAAGACGGTGTTGGTTTTGAATCCGATGAAGGTGAAACGTGGGTAAGTGCAAGATTAGAACCTACCACTGATCACCGTGATGGTGGAGTTTATATTGACAAGTCATACATAGGCTCTGAACCCTGTCTGTCTGTTGAGCAGGCCCGGCTGTTTGCGACTAAGATATTGGCGTTTTGTGAACTGTTGAGGGAATAGTGTCTATATTCTTGAAAATAGCAGTGGGTTGTTATGCCTGCTTTTTGATGTTTGTAGTACCTGTGATAATATGGTATATCTGGAGGGACTAAGATGTCTAACAACGACCTGCTCAATAGAAAACACTGCAAGGATTTTATCCTTCAGGAAACAGAGAGGCTTCGACTGGGCTGGGATTGTAGCCGGGTGAGTAAATCTGTCCTTGATGAACTGAATTTTAAAATCAGAAGGATAATTATAGACGCTGTCAAGAAACACCCCACCAAGGGGATAACGTTTAAGTACTTACAATGAAGGGAGTTAAGATGAGCTACAGTAAAGTAGTAAACCAAGCACGCGATGCTGCTATAGGACTTAGCACGGATATAATAGTCTTCAAACGAGGTTTTAAGTGGTATCAGCGGGGCAACAGGTATGCCTATATCCGGGCTGTTAGCTTCCAGCAGTGTGTTGAACTGTCTGAAGTGCCTATAACGCGTATACTGCTTATAACGAGTACAGGGGTTGTTGTGCAATAGGGTGTCTAATTATTTTAATTATTCTAATTTTTATAACTGAAATTTGCGAGAAAATAGGGTATCGTCGTATAAGTATAGAGAGATGAGTTTTTTAAAGGGGATGAATCATGTTCGAACCAGTATATGTATCAAGAGACAGTCATGCCTTATACTACCACGGCATGTTCCACGACGGTATAGATGTAACTCCGGCTAAAATTGGGATAGTCAAATTGGCCGGATGTATATTCTTTGTACCAGCAATTGTAGACGTCTGTGGCAGGTATAATTTTGTCGGGGGTGCTTGCGTGGAACGTATTAGCTTGCCCACTTGCCAAGAACGATATGGCTCTGTACCCGAACCGGGTGAAGCTTGGCTGGTAACGGAAGGCAGGAAATATATCAACTGGGATAGGGAAGACCAGAATATGTTCCTGCTCAATAGCGATGGAAGTTTCTATAAGGAAAACCACAACAATGACTGAACAGCGTGTGATAACAGAGCAGCAAGAGCAAGTTTACAGGTGTAGGCACCACGATTTTGGTGCCTTGACTACGAAGGAAACTGCTGAGGCGTTGAGTATATCTGAGAGCACAGTCTGCCGGGTGCTAAAACAACTGGAGAAGGAAGCGCCACAACTGTTTCCTGTCTTAAACCACCGACAAAACCTTGTTTATATTTGGATCACTGAATTTGGTCATACACACGATTACGTCGCTCATCACATGGACATATCAGTGAAGGCGGTTGACCGAATCGTAACACAGTTGAAGGCAAAAGGTATGAGCTTTGCGAAACCGGCAAAGACAGTGAGGTATGAGAATCACATGGATAGTAATGTTGTACATAAATTTTAAAGACGGGTTATGAAAATGAGCAAACCAAGAGCTATATATTTTGCAGACATCAGTGATGATATGGAGCAAGCGTGTAAAAGCATCCAAAGATATTTAGCTAAAGTAGTCGGTCTGGATATACCTGTTGAACTGTGGGAACGTCCACCCTTTGATGAAAGGTTTGACATCTTGTTTTTCGATTGGGGTGGGATGAGTCTTGGTAACGACTTGATGGAACATTTTTGTAGCAGAATAATAGAAAACGCAGAGAACAATCCGGGTAGAATATATATTATGACTTCAACATTTACAGCGTATGCTATGCGTGACGCTATACAAGAGCTTAAAGACAGGCCAGACAACATTTATTTAGAAATTGAAAAAGCAAAAATAGCCTTGTCATGTTTTATAACAGCATAAATTCTGAAAAGTGCGGGTATGAGTGTCGAGTGGGCAGCGAACGCAGTTAAAATTTAGAGAAAACCTTGTAAAGAACTGGCCGGTCGGCCCACTCATTTTTTATGGGAAGGAAATAAAATGGAAATTACAAGCGGAATGATTTATTGGTTGACAAGGTTGGATGGATTACAGGTAATGGGAACAGTGTTTATTGTCTCTGGTATAATTTCCATATTCGCTGGTACGCTACTTTGGATATTTGGAACTATAGATAAAGAACCAAGGCAGGCCAAAATTGGTCGCATTATGTTTAAGTCTGGATTGCCTGTTGTAATATTTATGACAATGATGCTTACTTTTGTTCCCACTACAAAACAAATGGCAGCAATTATCATCATCCCTTGCATAGCCAATAACGAACAAGTGCAAGAACTGCCAAACAAAATCCTTGAACTTGGTAACGCATGGCTGGAAGAACTAAAACCGAATAATGAAAACTAACTATCAACAATTTGTAATCAATTGTCGGGGTGCCGACGAAATGAACGAAAGGAAAACTGAAATGAAAGAATTAAAAGTTGAAGACAGAATTACTATTAGGGATAACTCGTACTGTTTCGGAATTGAACACGGCTGTTACTCTACATGTTGTAGTGGTAGAACCCTAAGAGTGATAAAAACCTATCTAGCCACAATGAAAAAGGCTTACGGTAGCCGGGGTGGGGAATACACCCAGATAAACGACCTTTTGGTGACAGACGATGCGGGTAATTTTTGGTTCACACAGAGCAGATTTGCCGAGTCGATCGAAAGAAAACACACTATCGACATCGACGGGAAACAAGTTGTGTTGTCGCACCAGTCGTTTGAGAACTTGAAGAAGCAGTTACTAGATTGACCGCTGGAAAAATCTAATCGAAGGAACTAATATGTCAGATGATATAAAAATAGAAGGCGGGGAAAAACGTGTGTTCTCAACTGGAGCTAAAAAACAGGCGGCTAAAGGCAAAGGCACTCCTGTGCTTGTTCCGGGAGATGCTATTATTGACGTCGCCATACATTTTGAGCAGGGTGCCGAAGTACATGGTCCGAGGAACTGGGAAAAAGGGATCCCGCTTAGTGAGCTTTTAAACTCCCTTGAACGTCATCTACAGCAAGAAAAGCTTGGCATGACGGATGAACTACACGCCAGAGCTTTGGCGTGGAACGCTATTGTTTACCTCGCAACTAAGCTACGAATCGAACGTGGTCAGCTACCTGATAGCCTTGATGATATGTTAGAGTGTAGACTGAAAGAACTTGAGCAGTCACCAGAAGCAGCAATGATGTCGTGTGGACGGTGCGACGGTACAGGTAGAATTACGATTACAAATATGAGTACCCCTTGTGAAGTTGTGTGCAAAGGCTGTGATGGTACAGGAAGATTGGAGATAGTATGAAGGTCTACTTATCCCATAGTATAAGAGGATTAAAAGGCGACGCTGCTACGGCAGACGATATGCGAATCACTTGTGACGCCGCCGTAGCAGTAGGGAAACAGATCACTGATGCCATCCCTTCCCTGAAACTATATGTGCCCGGTGGAGATGCTGAGACTTTTGTAAGCGTAGCGATGAAGAAAGACTATCTAACGATAGAACAGATTCTTGATGTTGACTGTTGTATTATTGACTGCTGTGAAGCTGTTATTATTTATGTGCCTACTGGTGATAAGCTACAAGGGGGACGTTCAATAGAATACGAATATGCGTTCACGCACCACATCCCAGTGTTCATCTTTAACGAGAACCAGCTTATCGACGTAGTTGAGTTTCTAGCAGGTCTTATTATAAGGGGCTAATATGAGCAACGTTTTAATTATTCCTGATTTACACGAACCAACAAGTAGACCCGGGGCGTTGGCATTTTGCCGGGACATTAGACGCAAATATAAGACTACTAAAACGGTATTTATCGGAGACATTACGGACTGGCACAGTATATCATTCCACGCAAAACATCCTGAACTTCCGGGTCCAAAAAATGAGTATGAACTGGCTTATGCAGCCGTTCAAAAATGGAAAAAAGCATTTCCAGAAGCAGATATTGTGCTTGGCAACCACGATCGTAGGATTATCAGACTTGCAGAATCAGTAAACATTCCTGCCAAATTTATCAGGAACTACAAAGAAATTTGGAACACGCCTAAATGGACGTGGGCCGATGAATTTATTTATGATGATGTTTACTACACGCATGGCGACGGTGCTGGTTCAGGACTCTACCCTGCTTTTAATCTTGTCCGTAAGATGGGGATGTCCTGTGTTCTTGGCCACCATCACAGTGCTGGCGGCACGAAATGGTTGGTTAATCCACTACGACGGATGTTCGGTATGGATGTCGGCAGTTTGATTGATGATAAGTCTATGGCGTTTGCCTATAATTGTAGAACAAAAATTCGTTCAGTATTAAGTGCCGCCGTAGTTATAGACGGTGTACCGCAACATATAATCATGCCGTGCAGCAGGGGTGAGAAATATTGGGATGGTAATTTCTAAGGGGATGAATCATGTTTAAACCAGTATATGTTAGTAGGGATACACTTGGGTCTATAATTTCAGTGACGCCTGTTAAAAGAGGTGTAGTAAAAGTGGGAGGCTGTGTTATGTTCTTACCAAACTGTAAACATCGTAAGGGCTACTTCAAGGGTTGGTTTTGTTTTAGTGGCTGTGGTCAACAAGCCATCAGTGTGACAGAATGTAATCTACGTTATGGTTTCACACCACCACCAGGGCAAGTATGGCTTGTAAAAGATGGTAAGAACTTTATCACCTGGACACGGGAGGACGAACACATGCCCCTGCTCGACAGGGAAGGTACTGTGCTCGAAGAAGCGAAGTATGTCTGCCGGTAAAGGCGATAAACGCAGACCGTGTCTAGTGCCACGTGAGCTTTATGCTTTACGCTTTAAACTGGCAACTGGCAGAATAACCTTTAAGCAGTATGAGCGACAATATAAGAAGTTAAGAGCAAAGGGGAAAATTAAGTGAGCGGCAGGGGACCAAAAATAGAGACATTTTCTTGTCCGTTCTGTGGTGACGACGACTTCGATCCAGTAGGACTAAAGCACCACCTGGAGCATGGTCATTGTGAGGCATACGAAAAAACAAAAACGTTCGCAGATGTATTAAGAAGGCCAAAAAGATGACTAAACAAAGTGGATTCGGAGATATAGAGTTCTATCAAAGGAAGAAAGAGATCAAGGAACGCTTCAATGCTATCGTTCCCAAGCTCAAAGCACTACACCAGAACCACTACTATCAGCGGGCTGTAGAACAATTCCGTGATGTCCTTACACCGATGGAACCCAGGGATATGGGCAGGCTACCTTTGTTCTCTGATAATGGTTTGTCTGCTGTTAAATCCAAAAATGCCTGTGTTCTAATACTGATTAGTGTGTTTGTTTGTAGATATTGGGATTTTTGTGAGAGGACTGGGTCGTGGGGTAGGATAGATGCTGAACTTAAATGGTTTGAAACCTTGGCTGATAAAGGTCTATCAGACTACGACATCAAGGGTGAGAAATATCCTGGGTATTACTTGAGGAAAATGTAATGCCATATATAGAACCAGAGGAAAGAGATACTTATACCAAGCGTATTATCAGCTTGGCTTGTCAGGCAAGGAATAAACCTGGACACATTAATTATATTATAACTGGGTTTTTACATGAGTGTCTGCCTGCCGAACCCAACTATCAGCAACTAAACGAGATGATTGGTGTCCTGGAGTGTGCAAAATTGGAGCTTTATCGTAAAGTTCTTGCCCCGTACGAGGATACGAAGTACAGGGAAAATGGTAGTATATCAGATTTGGATTGGGAAATAGAATAGTGTTTAGAACCTTACTCCGTTTGTGTCGAAGGGGAAAGAAAAACACTGGGCCACTCAGCAGTGCGAGACTTTTTTACGCCTATGTAAAAGAACGCAGGGATAAGCCTACATTTGATATAGTAGAAAGTCTGTTGTGTTTTGTTCACGATGATACTCCGCGGGCTACACTAACAGACCTAGTGGAAGCTACTAAGGAGATGCTACAATAGAACAGTACGAGCAAATCCTGGAATCCGTTGGTTGGCCCACCAAGGTCGTGGTGATTGATTTTGAGTGCTACTTCGATCAGGACTATACCTTTGGCAAGATGTCCACAATAGAATTTATAACAGACAAGCGGTTTGAGTTCACTGGTGTCGGTGTGGCTGAATCTCCTGGATTCAATCCTAGGTTTACGCCATTCCCTGGTCCACGTATAGACACCTTAAAGGAAAGGTTCGGAGAAAACCTGGAAGACGTTACAGTCGTGGCTAAGAACTGTAAGTTCGACGTAACTATCCTGGTCAGGAAGTTCGACATAAACCCGCCTTACGTAATTGATATAGACGACCTGGCCCGGCACTACGATAGCAGAATCTCTCACAAGCTCAAAGACCTGGCTAAACTTTTCGGTTTACAGCCGAAGGGTGACACCATGAAGTTTAAAGGACTACGCTGGAAAGACATGACACCGGAACAAAAGACTGCCCTAGAGGAATATTGCAACAACGACATTGACCTGGAAGTTATTCTGTTTAAGAAACTACTACCACTGATGTCCACCCCAGAGATTGAACTACCACTTGCCCGGCACAACCTGAACTTGTATCTGGAACCCAAGCTTAAACTCAATATCTTCAAAGCCACGGAGCTTGAACTGGCTATGGATGGTCTGCTGGATGAACTGATAGAACCGGCTGGTAAGACAGTTAAAGAGATAGGCGGTAGTTTAAGCTTCACAGAATTACTCATAAAGGCATTACCAGCAGGAGAGGGTATACCTACCAAACCAGGTAAGCCAGGCAAGAGTATGAAAAAACTTCTTGGTGCCGAACATCTCACTCCAGCTTTCGCCAGGGATGACGTTGGCTTCCAGGATTTATTAGCTCATTCTGATGATACAGTACGGAACTTGTGCAAGGCCCGTGTAGCAGTCAAGTCGTGGCCAAATCACATCAAGAGAATCAGGAGCCTGATAAGACAAGCTTCATGCTGTGGCGGCAAACTTCCGGTAGCCTTCCACTACTACGGTTCTCACACAGGTCGTGATAGCGGTGGTGAGGGCATCAACCTCAAAAACCTAGGTGGTCGTGGCCGTGCTGGTAAGGGCAATCACCCACTAATCGGTAAAGTAAGAGGATTGATAGAAGCACCAGCAGATAAGATTATGCTTATCACTGATTCAGCACAGATAGAAGCCAGACTACTGGCATGGATAGCTGGTCAGGATGATATGCTGAAAAACTTCGCTGATGGTGAGGATATTTATAGCATCTTTGCCACTACGATATTTGGTAGTCCTGTACGCAAAGATACACCAGACGATCCACCTATGATAGCTGACTTGCTTAAAGTGCGTAGGGGATTTGGTAAGGATGGTATCTTAGGACTGGGCTATGGTATGGGTGTTGATAAATTTTTCCAACGCTGTATGTCGAACGAAAGTCTCCGGCCTATGTTCGATTCAGGTAAGTACAACAGAGGCTTCATAGAAAAACTCGTTACTACTTACCGCACGACATACAATAAGATACCAGAGTTTTGGAAGGCTGTAGAGAAAGCTTTTAAATGGGTGGTCAAGTATCCACACGAAACAACAAGATATGCTCATCCGAATACATTAGAGGCAGACTGGCAACTTACCTTTACCAACGACAATGGTACAGTAAACCTGCAACTCCCATCAGGACGTATACTGTACTACAGGCACTGCAAGATAGGACCACGGGACACCATCACCTGGCAGCACGGCAAACTATGGGGTGGGTCCATCACCGAGAATATTATTCAGGCGATTGCCAGGGACTTGTTAGTGTATTGGATTATGGAGTCCGAAAAAGCTGGCCTGCCTGTAGTGTACCACTGCTATGATGAGATAATGAACCTCACCGCTGACTTCGCAGCCGATGATCAGCTTAGTGAGATAATCAGGATAATGTGCAGCAAGCCAGACTGGGCAGAAGGTCTGCCACTGGCCGCCGAGGGCTGTACGAGTTATAGTTATAAGAAATAATGATCCACCGCCATATTAAAATTAGTCCGTCTGATAGGATGTCTGGCAACGCTGTTATAACCCATATCTTGGATAAACAGTGTTACGGTAGAATGATGCTGATTAGCTATACTAAAAATACAGAAATGTTGCAGTACCAAGCTACTTATCAGTGTGCACATTGTGGGGGTATCATAATTACGTACACTAATAAGAGTGGGTTGTGAAAAAACGATCCAAGGCCCAGAAAATAAAAGACTGCTACGATGCTTTTAAGTGTTTAAAGGAAGGTACTAAAGTGAAACGAGAAGGTACAAAAGACGGCAGTATAGCAACGCACCCTGTGGTGGAAGTAATCCCATTTCTGTCAGAAGCTGTCGTTCTGCGACAGTGCCTGGACTGGTTTAAAGAGCGTGGGATACTAGCTAATCGCCACGACGCCGGTTCATTCCAGAACATACAGGGACAATGGGGCAGCTACGGCATCAAAGGGGCTGGCGATATTATAGGCTGTCTTAAAAACGGCAGGCACTATGAGGCAGAGGTCAAAAAAAGTAACGGTGGGCGATTAAGTTTAGAGCAGCAGAAGCGACGGGATAAGGTGATAGCCAGCAATGGAGTTTACCTTATTATTCATGGTACTACTGAACTGGAGTATCTGTTGGAGGGTATAGAAGGTGTACTATAGTAAAAAAATTAAGAATGGCGAATTGGAACTCTACCTTATTATTAATTTAAATTGGTGGGCTATTCCTTTGATGTTCCACTGGCACTCGCACACTAATTTAAAAAGCATCGGGATAGATGTTTTGTGTTTCTCATTCCTTATAGAACATTGGAACTGGGACAAACTCACTGGTTTTGAAACTGTAAAAGAACTTATAGAAGGGGATGAAAATGATTAAGGCCGGATGTGACAAATGTTATAAAATATATGAACCTGGTACACATGGGTGTGGTACGATTGTAATAAATGTTTACGATAGTTATCACCCTTCGTGGCCCGGTGGCATAAGTCGTGATTTATGCCCATCATGTATGCAAAAGCTTGATAAAAAATTATCAAAGGAGCTTAACTATGGCGACTAAAAAAGAATGGCGTATATCAGCATCGCTCATCAGCTGTTTTAAAAGCTGTGCATACAGGTGCTATGTAAAATACGTGCTAGGTATCATACCTGATACGGACACTGACGCACTTAGGGTCGGCACGAACTACCACCGGCTGCTGGAGATCATGGGCATGAAAGCTGAGACTGTGTGCCCGGAGTGTGCCAACAAGGGCCAGAAGAACCCCGACTGTCCGCTGTGCGAAGGTGATGACATCATGCAGGGCGAAAACATGGACATGGTTATACGACAGCTTAACCTGTCCTATAAGGACGTGCCTGTTTTCAAAACCAGGGAAGAATGGCTCACGGAACGGGCTGTTTTACTATATAGCATAGCTGGTTACAACTGGAGATATACCGCCGACGATTACGAAGTGGTGGCTGAAGAAATTAAGTTCAGCCTACCACTGCGTAATCCAGCAACTGGCAGAGCACTGCCGAATGTAACCCTGGATGGTAAGATTGATAAGATAGTACGTAGCCCGGAAGGTTTGCTCTATGTGGACGAGCATAAATCTACTGGTAGTAGCGTAGACTCTGACTCCACACTATGGAGTCATCTGAACTTGGACACACAGACTACACTCTACCCCTACGCAGCACGTATCCTTCAGAAGAACGGAGACCTGGAAATTTATGGTATTAAACCCACGGATCCTCTTATCAGTGGTGTGCGGTATGATGTATGGCATAAGCCGGGGATCAAGCCTAAGAAGCTTACACAGGGTGATAGTAAAGCCTTCGTGGAAACTGGCGAGTACATGGGGGATAAGTATGAGATAGTCATAGACTACGCAGACGGTGCTAGTCCACCCATGACTGGAATTACTATAAATGGTGAAAAAGCAGAGGTAGAACCTGGCAAAAAAGAAGGTACCTTTCAAATCAGGGAAACTCCTGATATGTTCGGTGCTAGGTTGCTTGTCGATATAGGCGAGCGTCCTGATTTCTACTTCGCCTGTAAGGAACTAGCCAGGACAGATGCTGACTTTAAGCGATTTGAAAAACAGATTTATGGCATCTATAAATCCCTGAAGTTTATCACTGCTCTAGATGCTTTTTGGCAAGATGAAACTCAGTGCGAGGCTACTTTCAAGTGCCCGTATATTCCATACTGTTATAATAATGTTCAGCCCGATCCGGCTAAGTTGCCAGAAGGGTTTAAACTTACTGATTGGGCACAGAAACTTTTACAGGAGAAAACCAATGGCAATAACACCACCAAGTAGTAAATCGACGACTAAACCAAAACCACCGGCGAGTACTAAGATGCCTGCTCCACCGGCACCCGAGAAAAAGGCACCAGTTAAGAAGTTTACGGTGGAGTCATGGGACGACGAATGGGGTGAGCAGATGATAATTTACGGTGATACTGGTATAGGTAAAACTACACTAGCATCACTCGCTCCAAAGCCAGTGTTCATAGGACTGGATGAGGGTGGCAACAAGCTACGCAATGCAGACGGCACACCTTTTAAAGTAGTTCCGGGTGTTGAGACTTTCGCTGATGTAAGGTCTGCCTTACAGCAACACGACCTCTACACTGACTTTGATACAGTAGTGATAGACACTGTTACTATGCTGGAAGACTTGGCAGAAGTATACGTGGTCCAATCTATATCTACTGAGAAAGGTGCCAAGGTTAAGAATATCCTGGGCTATGGGTACAACAAAGGTTACAAGCATCTGTACAACACGATGAAACTTATCTTGCAGGATTGTGATGCACTTACGAGATCAGGCAAGAATGTAATCCTTATAGCACAGGGCATAAACAACAATGTGCCAAACCCTGGTGGTGAGGATTTCCTGCGGCACGGGCCGAGGCTACACATCGACAAGACCTGGAGTGTTGAGGCACTATACTGTGAGAATGTTGACCACATCTTGCGAGTAAGCTATTTTGACACACAGGTCAGCAAGGATAAGAAAATAGTCGGCACCACTACCAGGGCTGTGTTTGTTCAGCCAGAGCCACACTTCCGGGCTAAATCACGGACAGTAAAAGAACCTGTAGTGTCTTTCCAGGACGACACAGACGCGTCAATTTGGCGATATATATTCTCGGACTACTATGAAGAAAATTAAGCTAACACAGGGTAAATTTGCTGTTGTGGATGATTCAGACTATGAGTGGCTCAACAAGTGGAAGTGGTCATTGCATGGTATAAGGCATCTCTATGCAAGGGGTTTTGTAGATGGGCGCAAACAACTTATGCATCGAATAATTTTAAACGCTCCCGTGAATCTTGAAATTGATCATATTAGTGGAAACGGGCTTGATAATCGTAGATGTAATTTACGCATTTGTACTAGAAGCCAGAACCAAATGAACGCGCATCCTAGAAAAGGGACTAGCAATTACAAAGGTGTGCATTGGAATAGTGGCCATAAAAAATGGTCAGCCTCAATACGTCTAGCAGGTAAGTTGGTAGCCTTGGGTGATTTTGAGAGTGAATATGAAGCGTCTAAGGCCTATAATAGTGCAGCCGAAGAACACTTCAGACAATTTGCTTTTAGTGAAAGGCGGTGATTAAATGAAGTGTAACTTGAGTAAATGTCCTGATTTCCCCTGTGTAGCTAAAGCTTACGGGTGTTTGGAACAACTTCAAGCCGATATAAAACAACTTGAAATTTATCTTGCTGACGAACGAACGAGTAATCGTGGATTTCAAGCCGCGCTTGCAAAACATGTTGCAAATAATCTTATTACGATAGCCAGAATACGTGGACAACATAGTGAAATTGCCGAACTCCAAGCCGAGATCGCAGATTGGAAAGAGCTAGCAGAACTACGGGAAAAATTATTGTGTTGCTATCGATTCAGTGGGATCCCATCTGAAAAGATTTTAGATAAGCTGGCAGTGTTAAGGAATAAGTTAAAAGGATAGGTGATTAAATGGACCCCGCAGAGAAATACAGGGAAGAACTACATGAGGAAGTGTATTTTGAACACTATGAAAATGGGGACACAGACTATCTTAGTTTGTTGGTCGAAGAATTTAAACGGGTAAAGGAGCGTAAATTATGATTACGATTGAAATTACTTTAGATGAAGATGAATATCGAGAAGCAGTCAGGGCTGGTTATCTCCAACACTATCTTGAAGAAGCTCCTGATGATTTAAAGTTAGATGATGTAGACGATTTTACAAGGGCCGTTCCGCATCTATTGCTTGACGATGAAAACACTATAATTATTTAAAGCAAAGGTGATTAAATGACCTTCAAAGAACACGTACTCTATAAGACCATGAAGCTACTGCTATTCATCTCGAAGATCCTTGGCTGGCTGCCCAAGCTGTTGTTCAACATCCTGATACTACCATCCTGGTTGTTCAGACGACTAGCTATGCTGTGTGTGCCAAAGCAGGTTAAGAAAAAGCTAATATCACATCGCTTGAATAAACAGCGGAACCTGAAATGCCGTTGCGGTAGCGGTAGGAAGTATAAAAACTGTCATTGGAAAGAAGACGTAGCGAAAGTAGAGTAATTAAAATCAAGGGAGTAAAGATGATCACGGAAACTGGAGATATTAGAATTAAGATGGTGTGCAAGTGTGGTAATGAGATATATTCTGCTTACGAGCATAGTACATCTATACCTGATAGTCCCGGCACATATGGTGTGGCAAAGATTTTTACAGGCATGGAATATATTTGTCTGGATTGTGGTGGAACTATGACTAGAAAAATCACCAAGCACACGAAAACCGAAACCGAAACCGAAATTAAACCAGGAGAAAACTTATGAATCTAGTAAAAAACGCAGCCACGTATCGTGGTGGTGTCGTGTCCCACGCTGTAAGTGAGACAAGGAATGGCTTCCCACAATGGGTGGCAGAATTATCAGTCGTGGAAATTTGGGACGATGATGATAAAGTTTGGGTGGACTGGTCCAAGTATGGCCTAAGTATAGTAGCTTATAATACACTATTCGGCAGCAAGGGTGAGACTCTCACTTGCACACAGGTTAAAAAGACTGTAGGCTGGGATGGTCTATCATTCCAGGGATTAAACGATATGGACTTATCCGAAGTCCAGATTCAGTTCCGTGTGGAAGAAAGCACCTATGAGGAAAAGACGTCATTAAAAGTAGAGTGGATAGACACATACGACGCTGTACCAGGTACTGCTATCAAGACACTTAATCCTGATGAAATGAAACAGCTTGATGCAAAATACAAACAGTTTATGACGAAATCCAAACCTGCTACTGCACCCGCATCTGCACCCGCATCTGCACCCGCAGGTAAGCCGTCCAGTCCTGGCAAGGTAAATGCTAAGGGTGTAAAGGCTACACAGAAAAAGGGTCCGGTTACGAAGACTACCAAGGCACCTGCTACTGCTCCTGCTCCACCTAGTGCTCCACCAACAGCAGGCGCTCCACTAACACCCCTCACCAAGAAAGAAGCCTGGGAATCAGTGGTTGCAAAACGTGCAAATGCAGATGATGATCAGCTTGGACAGGCTTGGCTTGAAGCTATAGCTACTATTGGTAAAGGAAACGATCAAACCCTTCTTACGGAGGATGACTGGGCTGTGGTAGAGCTAGAAGTGCTGGGTAAAGTGTTGAAGTTTTAAGAATATATGTGCTGTCGGAGAAAGTCGGAGTCCGACCAATAGGCAGGCCGTTTCCCGGCAGTGCATAATTGAAAGGAAAGCAAAATGACTTTATTAAAATTACTATGTTTGTTCGTGTTGATAGTACTCGGCAGTAGTACCGTTGCTAAAGTAATAAGAAACAATGAAACAATACCAGCTATGTTTTTTATCTTAATCGCACTATCTGCCATTGGTTTTATTTATTTGCAATGGATGTAATATGTCTAAACAAAACTTCACCGAACTAGCTGGTAAGTTCTCTGCAAATATAAACAGGGCGATGGCTGATGTACTGGCTTTAGAGCTTGGAGTCACAACTGATTCTCTGCTGGAGCTTGGTGTTGGCTATCACCCTACTGGGGCCAAGCGAGCTTTCACGTTCCCTGAACGCAACGACAAGGGTGAAATTACCGGCATAAGTATGCGTCATCTTGATGGTAAGCTAATGATTAAGGGTTCAAAACGTGGTCTGTTCTATAAACTGGGTTCTGATCAGGAGGTAAGAGCGTATGAATCAGGTAAACATAACTGGGTTCGAGTCAACACCGAACTGGCCTGTCCTATTTGTGGAAAACACGATGGATGCCTCGTTGCTGCTAGAAATCCCACCGACCCTCCAGCCGCTGTGTGTGTGCATATATCGGAAGGATCACGGAAAAAACTCGAACTGGGACATCTCCATATCCTTAAACCAGGAGGGACAGTCGGTGGTGGTCCACAAGTCCTGCCGGAAACTAATTTACCCGTGGTCGTGGTGGAGGGTGCTTCAGATACTGCGACGGCTATGGATCTGGGTTTCGTGGCCGTTGGTCGCCCTTCGGCAGAGGGTGGCACGTCCCTGTTGCCAGGATTGCTTAGGGGACGGGAAGTAATAGTTGTCGGTGATAACGACGCCGGTGCTGGTGTTAAGGGCATGGAATCAGCACATCTGGCTCTGTTGCCAGCTTGTCCAAAGGTCACTAAAATCCTGCCGCCGAAACAGTTTAAAGACTTGCGACAGTGGAAAAATCAGGTCGGCCTCACCCAGCAAAGTTTCCTGGAGTGGGTGGAACAATATGGTGATTCAGCCAGAGACCCGAATATCTTAGATGACGATGTTGCCCACACTATTGCAAAAACATGGTTAGATAGAGAAAGGATGCAGGATGGTTTTCCTACCGCTAGATGCTACAAGAGTCAGTGGATTCAGTATAAAAACGGACACTATTCAGACTGCGATAGAGAAGGGTTCCGAGGTGAGATTTACCACTTCCTCGACGGAAAGCTTTATCCTAAAGAGGACACTAAGGGGGGAATTAGCCTTGTTCCATATAAACCTACCAGAGCTAAAGTATCTGACATCATCGACGCCCTTAGTGACTGGTGTATCATCGAGGCTGAACCCCCTACATGGCTTAAGCCTATGGACAGGCCCACCCCGGACAGCTTGATAGCCTTCAGAAATGGGATTCTTGATATAGATGAATACATGCAAGGCAGGATAAAATTCTATAATCCCACACCGGCACTGTTTAGCTATAATATACTGCCATACGACTTCGATGAAGATGCCCACTCGGATATATGGGACCAGTTTTTAGGAGAAATTTTCAATGGAACAGAAGATAAAATTAAACTACTTGCCCAATGGTTCGGCTATAATACGGTGCCGGATATGTCCTACGAGAAAATGCTGCTTTGCACTGGCCGACCCAGATCAGGAAAAGGGACTGTACTCAATACACTTGCCGCCATGCTTGGTAGCAATCAGTGCGTATCAACCTCCTTCCAAACCCTGTGCACCGAGTTTGGGTACCAGCCACTCATTGGAAAATTATCTGTCATGCTGGGAGACGCTAAAGTCCCACGCCAAAAAGAAGCTGCCGCCGCTTTGGAAAAGATACTTCAGGTGGTGGGCAGTGATCCTGTTGGCATACGTCGTATGTATTTACCTTATTTATCACAAGTTTTCCTCACATGTAGATTTACCATCGCTATGAATGATTTGCCTGATGTTCCTGATCAGGCTAATGCGCTAGAACCACGTTTAAATATATTGTATTTTGACACCAGCTTTGTTGGTAGGGAAGACACAACCCTGAAACTCAGACTCAAGAAAGAAGCTGGAGCTGGCAAGCTGATAAATTTTGCGCTTGCTGGTTTGAAAGACCTTAGACGGAATAAAAAGTTTATAGTTCCTGAATCAATGGGGCCAATCGTAAACCAGTTGAGAGAACTTACCACACCAGTAACTGCCTTCGCCGCTGATTGTTGTGAGATGCCACCGCCACCTGACGAACACTATTATGTAATTATCGACCAGCTTTATGAGGCGTGGGCACGATGGTGTAAAGAGAGTGGTCGCAAGGCTGGTGTTAAACAGCAATTCGGCAGGTGGTTCTCAGCAGCATGTCCATCAGTCGAAACGAATAGGATTAGGTTAGATGGGAAACGCCACAGGATATACGAAGGTGTGCAGCTAGCAGACTGGGTGTATAAGGAGTGGCTAGGCGTGGAAAGGATAAAGTGATGGAAACACGAAATGATGTCAGGGCGATGATTTACAATTTAAGCGGTGGGATTTTAATGGGCAAAACTGATGAAAAAGAAATAGCAAGAGTATACAAGCTAGCAAAAGAGCACAATTTAATGTATCTCGTAAAAGAAGAACTCCAAAGTCTTAACCTAGCTATTTGTGGGGAACAAAATGACTGAATCAGAGAAAACTTACTTTGCAGTTGCCATGACTAGGCGCATTGTTAATAAGCATGACGATAAAATCCTAGCTATATTTTTGATTAGACTTTTGTACAAGTGCAATCTCAAACAAGCAAAAGAGTTAGTGGAGATCATAGCTGATGAACCACCTACGAACTAGAAACGACATTATGACGTGGCTGGAGAACAACGCCCCATATCTGGCTATCAGGCGTGCTATGCACAAAGGCAAAACAGAGCTACTGGGTGCGTTCAAGAGGATACCTCCCACCAATACAATGGGGTGGATTGTTAAAGTAACTTCCGGGTATGCTAAAATCTGGTATATCGCAATTCAACCTGATGACCTCAAGCGAACTTTCAAGTGTCATGTTACCGCTTCGCCACACTGGGAAAATTGGATGGGGTGTGCTGACCCGCTACTGCCAATAGTAACTCACATGGGTGACAACCCTAAATTATATGAGGAATTGAAAAATGAAACCAAAGAACGCAGACTTAATCAGACTCGCTGATGTCCAGGCTATGATATTGGAACTAACTGGACAGACCAGGAGCAGGGCCACTATCTATAACTGGGCAACGAAAGGAAGACGCGGGGGCGATGAACAGAAAATAAAACTTAAAACTACCAAGCGACTTGGCGTGTACTACACCACCAGGAAGTGGGTGCTAGAATTTGTTGGAGGTATAGGGTGATGGTTACAATCAAGAAGACTTATTACCACGCCTGTGGTGGCAAAAGATTGCTCATTCTCAAAGACGGCTTAAAAAAAGGCGCTATGCCATTGATATGGTTTAACCAGGGAGCGTGGGGAATAGTATCAGCAGAAAAGATTGCTAATATAATCGCTAACATGGAAGACTGCGAACGTCTGCCTGTGCTTGATAAAAAAATTGCCGTTGGTAAAATACACTGGGACGAGGTAGAGATTATCCCACCGAAAATTGCTAAACTTTTGTTTGGAGAATAGAGATGACTGAAGAAGAAGCTAGTGTAGCATATTTTAACGCAGTTGGTCTTCTTAATGACATAATAGAAAGTGGCGTGCGTGGTTCTAGGGATGACATCCTAGATGAGCTAGACAATGACCTCGACCTTGTTGACTGATTACTTCTTAATAACCAGCACTAATATCGCAGCAGCCAGCGAGAGAGTACTGGTTAGCAGTATCATGTTTATAGCAAAATGGTGTTTCAGATGGTTGCAGAGTATGGTCTTAACGGTTTTAACTCGTTCATTCAACTCTATCAATAGGTCGTGATCGTTCATTAGTGTTTAAACCCGCCTTTCGTCTTTTTCTTTTTGGACTTCAATGCGTATTTGCTCCAGATTAATCTACGGAAGTCATCAGTTTCTCCCGTTGATAATTCTATAGCGCCTTCAGCTAAAGTGATTGCCTGTAGCGGTATCTTTCCACCAGTCCACGCACCGATAGTACGTGCTCCTTGTTTCGCTATCTTTTCAAGGTCGCCCTGCCTGATAGCATCTCCCAATCGACCGGCTTCAACAAGGGGCGTTTCTGCTATCATGCCCCTGGGACCATAGTTCTTAACAGCTATGTTGTAAATCCACGGGCCTATGAATGTAAGCGGCGATACAAAATAGAACAGTAGGTCTTTGGCTACTTCTTTAAGGTCTTCAGGTGGACGTCCACGGCTGACCATTCCTAACAAAATTGCGGGTAGTATTTGTGCCACTAGCAAACGATAACTCATCATAGGTATGCCGATTTTCCTGGCTTTCGTTTCACCAAGAATATCATACCAGAATATGTTACCGTTCTGATTTACCTGATTCTGGAACACAGTTAAGTTTTTCAGTAACTCTGATCCCCTGAAAAAGTTAGGTAGGTCAACAGCTTTTCCCATAGGTTGTGTGTCTTCTACCACGCCGTCAGCAAACTGTATTGATTCTTCCTCATTCAAGTTGTGGTATTGCGCTAGTTGGTAGGCAGATTTCCATACGTTAATCACCACATGACGGTCAACAAAAGTTGCCATTCGCATAGATATAGGTGATAATTTTTTACCGGCGTACATGCGCTTTACTGCTTTTTTATCCCATGCAGTTCGCAAGTCACGGTTCCAGTCTCTGGTTTTTACCATATCAGACCTTGCTACAACAAACGCTTCCATCTTTTTAAACTGCGCAGGTACTGATGACATCGACAGGTTCGCTGCCAATAATGGTAACATCATGGGGTGAATCCCAGCAGCGGGGAATAATGAAATGGCCTGCTTAGCTGCTGTTAATATCTTGAAACCAAGCACGTAGTTGATACCAGACATTCTCATCCATTTAAAAGATCTAGCAAGTGGGAATGGGTCATAGGGAGCCTGGCCACGTATGCTGTCCTGCAACCATTTGTCCATAACCCGCGAACCATTGCCATAGGTAGCGTTATTAAGGGCAGCTTTTACCCCCCTGTTGTTCAGTATCTTTCCAACATTTTTAGCAACCGGGGCCATAGCCTTGAAACGCTCCAGGGATCTGGCAGCGCGTGCATGGATAACAAATATATTTAGTTCAAGATTTCTCTTGGCGCCCTTCTTACGTGCTATAGTGTGCTGTTTACCAGGTACTTGCGCACCATCTGTAAACTGTCGCAGCAATCCTTCCATAAAATCAGCGTCATTTAACTCATTCTTATCTGTAACAAAAGCAGTTATGTAGTTCTGCTCTTTGACTACTCCAGTAGCTATACCGTTGGCTTTTGCCACCGCCTGAAACGTCGGGAAACCATGCTCAAAATACGCTTTGATATGCTCGGCAACATAGAACTCATCTTCATTAGCTTCAACTGATTTTACAACTGTACTTATTTCTTCCTCAGAAAATTCTGAAAGTAAGTGTTTCATCGTGTTTTCATTTTGGGCCAGTGCAAAAATTCCAATGCGCTCGGCTGTTGATAGTTTGTCCTTAATACCTATATCTTTTACTTCAGTCATCATTCTACCCGCGTCAATACCAGCTTCTTCAAAAGATTCAAAAGCAATACCCATCACCTTCATAAAGTCAATACTAGACTTGGTATCCCCGACTTTAACTGGCCTATAAATATAACGCATGAATGGCCCGTTGCGCTCATAATTGTCTAGGGCGCGGCACAATCTTCTCATTCTGGATGCGTTCATAAAGCCAAGATTAGTGCCTGACTTCATAGTGTGCCACACTTTCCGAAGTTTTGCCATGTTGCGCCTGTCCCTACGTGTTAGTGACGGCTTCTGTTTTCTTTCTTCCAGCTTCGCTACAAGCTCACGCACTACGGTAGACTCTGCACCGTCTATATTAATATCACGCTCTTTAGCCAGTTTTGTCAAGGCTACTACAACCTGTTCCCGTTGTGCCGGGGTCATGGCCTTCATAGAAATTTGACCAGTGATGCTCCTGTTGAAGTCACGACGCTCTAGTTCGCTCATGCCCAGCAAATCAGGTATCTTATGTCCAAGGGTCAGGACTTTCTTCTTGGACATCCTTTTTTCTAGGGGTTTAGTTTCTTGCTCCAGGATAGCTTCAATGCTTCCACGATTGCGCTTCAGGAAAGTTAATTCTGTTTTCTCTGCTCGCGTGCGTTTATCAGTTGGTTTATTTTTCAGTTTACGATAACGCACTTCGGCGTCATCAAGCCGTGTCTGTGTTTCAGTTGGAGTTAGTCCATAGTTAGCACCTATAGCCTGGTCAGGAGTTTCAGGTTGAATCTGTTCAAGGGCTTCTTTTGCTGACGTCTCATCTGGGGCCAACTCTACACCTTCTATAGCCTCAACCGCAGGGACAACCTGCTCACCTATGCGATCTCCAAACTTCTGCTGAAGTTCAGTTATCTCACTAGTTACATCCTTGATTACCTGGAAGTTCTCTTGTGATGGCTCTGCCTTAAAAGCATCCACTGCTTCAGCATACTTCGGAAGAATCTCTCGTATTCCGGCCAGTTCAGGCAAAGCATCAGGATTTTCGTCAATGGTGTCCGAGATTTCAACATAGCTTTCTTGCAATGAGGAAAGTTCCGACGTCATAATTTTTAGCTGTTTCTTCTTATTGCCTGCTTTTGCTACAATATTATCAGCGTTGTTTTTGATTGTCTGAATCTTGGCCACAAAGCCTTTGATGTACGCTCTTTCAAACACTGTTTTCTTTTCTTCCTCAGTAACTTCTTCTACGTCAAGAGCTTTCAACGCTCTATTACCAACCTGCAAATCTACGACTGCGCCACCTACCGGCAATAATGCCATAGCCTTGGCAGACTCAGTCATAGTTTTCCACAGTCGAAACGCACGTGCCTGTAGTTCAGCCTTAGTTACTGGTATGCCCTGGTCGCTAAAGTACTGGGACAAGTCTTCAGCTATAATCATCACGCCTTCCTGGGCAACTTCCTCCAGCACTTCCTGGGTCAAGGTCTTGCCATACTTCTTAGCGACTTGACCCATTAATTTAGTAACTGATTTTTGGATAACCTTATTCGCACCTTGGCGTAGGCCAGGAGTAAGCTGGCCTATCTGCATCTGTTCTATCAGCGCATAGGGTAATGCAGCTATAGAAGCTATTATCTTGGACGCACCCTCATCGAAGCCTTTATCCCGCATATTAAGCAGCATCTCACCGGCACCTTGCTGATACCACGCATAGGTACTACCCACCTTAAATCCAGTAGCTAGACCTCCTGCGGCTCCTACAGCCGCACCAGGTACAGCACCAACTCCAAGGACAGGTGCGCCCGCACCAGCGCCTGCTACAGCGCCTATCGCCCCCCCTGCATATATCAGAGGTAGTGATTGCCTGGCACCCTCTATCATGCCTGGTAGTATCCGTGCTGTGCCGTATTCCATCTCTGCCAGGAATGAACCTTCAAGTGGGTCAAGCTGATCTGTAGCCTGTTGTTTTTTCCACTCCCCGAACAGCGTTTCAGGTTCACCCTTGCCAAACATAACAGCTTTGAAATAATCCTGCTGTGTTAAGAAACTTTCTTTCCCGCGTTTCGTTGCTTCCGCTAATTTCTCAAAGTGGGAACGTGGTGTTTTCGCCAGTCCCATATTAACCCACTCTTGGGCCTGTCCTGACTTATCAAAAGTATCACGGGTCATAACCTGTGTGGTACCCGGCTCGCCTATGTCCTGCATTGCTGATCTATACTTGCCATAGGTAAGGTCAACAGCTTCTCTGGATAGTTTAGCAGTATCAGGAACCAAACCAGAATCTACACTCTCCTGCTTCCAAGCTTCAAAACCAGTAGGTTCTGGTATCACACCGACATTTGTGTTTTCTTTTTTCCAGGACTCAAAACTCATTATTGCCAGTACCCTAACTCTACACCTTTATCGTATGCTTCCTGTGTTCCCAAGCGACGCAATTGTTCCGGCGATGGTTTCTCTGGCTCCTGTCTTGGCTTGGGCCTACCCCTGGGCACACCACCTTCTAGCATTGTAGCACTAGGCACAGAAAACTCATGCGTTTTCTGGAACTGTATCGAGGCACCAAGTGGTGTGGTGCTGGCTGTAGCAGACGCTGAATCGAACACCCTACTTTTCATGGCTTTGCCTATACGACCAGTAGACCGTACCGCACTCACTTCTGCTATCGGCCTGCGCTTATTCTTATCTGTCCACCACTCGTCGAATTTATCTTCGTCGCGCATATAGGCGTCCCATCGTAAGTCAAGCTGGTTCTGTCGAATAGGGTTGAGGTTGTCATAACCTAAAAGTTCTCGCCAGTGCATATACTGACTCATCAAATCATTTTTGATTTTTTTAGGTGGCCCCCACTCCATACCAGGCGTGTCTGCCGCATCTTCTGCAAATTCTGATATAGACTTACTAATTGCGCCCTGCATTTGTGACATGGAGTACGGTGTTTGCTGTGCCTGTTGCGCCGGGAACATAGCTTGCTCTGTCTCCTGTGGTAGAACCATGCGCCACATAGCTTCTCTGCCAGCAGCTTCACTGATATTACCCTGACTCACTAGAGATTGCACCTGTTTTAGTTGTAGCGTTTCCTGCTCTCTCTTTAGGTTGAACTTGTTCACTAGAGAAGTGTATTTAGTATTTAACTCGTTAGTACCACTTCTAAAATCAGCGTCAGTCATCACAGATTGTTCAAGCGCTCTAGCTTCATTGGCGTACTGTGACTTTAAATAATTGTATTCTTCGTCCTGCTTTGACGATAAGATCCCCATAGGATCCTGGCGTTGGGCGGGTAAATTTTCGTACTGTAGTCCTGGCATAGTACCTCCTATATAAATGCGCCTGTAGCTGATTCGGTTTCGTCCCCACGTAGTAAGCGATCACCTTCTTCGCATTCACGTTCATACCAAGCTATTGTTTCCTGTTTAATATGCTCAAGTAGTCCATATTTGGGTATATCGGGCAATGGGTTTTCGGGCGTACTCGCGGGGTCGGGTATTGTAGGTACCTTCCTTGCCCTTACAAAACTCAGTGAAGCCCAAGCAACTCTTGCATCCGGTATTGTTATTTGTGATAAAGGCACATCTGCCATTTTTGATTTCCTAATTAAGTTCCACCAACCATTACTACCGTTAAACTTCCATGACTAACATCGGCATCGTTACTATTTGTTGTATTCTCCATCCAAAGACTTAATTCTTCATTTCCATTTGGCAAATCAATCATACATGAACCCGACATATTTCCTGTATCACTGTTATTGCTGATAGTCCTATGCGCTTCACACCTGTCTCTCCTGAATGTCGTACTGTCAATCGCTAAACCAGCA
>SDBV01003231.1_pt1 | contig 24244 bp, 27 predicted proteins | sample 2277081 | NCBI WGS metagenome assembly SDBV01 (sample SAMN10402039, study PRJNA504765) | marine sediment metagenome | isolation source: marine sediment core GS10_PC15, 223 cmbsf | place: Arctic Ocean: Southern Knipovich Ridge | collected 2010 | reverse complement strand
TATGCTCCTGGCTTACTACCAGCACTCTGAATTTGGCTTGTTTGTTACGTAACAGGATTTCATAGCTGGAGGAGGATATTATCTCAAATGGAATATTTTCGCCATCAACAAGAGGAGTAGCAGAAGATGGGTTAATTATCTCAAAAACTTTTTCGGCATTTATTTCAGCTTTTAGCATAAAACTCCCTGATTCTTTGATCGATGCAAAAGTATAGTTTTCATCCATTTCATAACATAGAAATGATGATAGTTTGAGTCTAATTTTGAGGAAAGTATCTTTTTTAAACAAAAGTTTGATTAAAATAAAAAAGCCTCTATTTTTGCACTTCCTTAAAAATACGGGGGATAGTTACGCGTAGATTTTTAAGTTAAAAACAGTTCATTAATGTTTGATTTTGAGGGGATGTCGCATAGTGGCAATTGCAACGGACTGTAAATCCGTCGACTCAGGTCTTCGCTGGTTCGAGTCCAGCCATCCCCACAGTGCGACGAAGCTATGGTGAAGGTACATTTGCCTGGGGTGGATAAAAAATTCGCTATTGCGAAAGCCAATAGAAAGCGGCTATAGTGAATGAAATGCGGGAGTAGCTCAGTTGGTAGAGCGACAGCCTTCCAAGCTGTAGGTCGCGAGTTCGAACCTCGTCTCCCGCTCTGAAAAAGGTGGGGTGCAAACGAGCACCTCGTTTTATTGAAAATGATGTGATGCTTACTTTGCTGGTTGTTTGGTTGAAGGGGCGAAATTTGGGTCTGGTCAGTAAATGTTTAAGCCGACGTAGCTCAGAGGTAGAGCGCTTCCTTGGTAAGGAAGAGGTCACGGGTTCAAATCCCGTCGTTGGCTCATGATACGAAGGCTGGAATTTTGACTTTCGTAGATATTGATTCAATGACAGTGACCAGAGTCACGCCTGCCTGCCGAAAGACAGGGGTTCAAATCCCGTCGTTGGCTCTATTGTACATCGGCAGGTAATGTTATAAATTGCACTGGATTTGATTGCAACTATGACTAAAGGTAGCTCCTGAAATCGTAAAGGATAAACCAAATGCATCATAAAAAAAATTGAAACCATAAGGTTTAACGAATAAAGATTTTTGAATTTTATTTAATTTTAATTTTATATCAACTAATAAGAATTTTAAAACATGGCTAAAGAAAAATTTGATCGTTCCCGACCACATGTAAATATTGGAACAATTGGTCACGTTGACCATGGAAAGACTACATTAACTGCAGCCATTACTAAGGTATTGGCAGTATCAGGTCTTGCAGAGGAGGTGAAATTCTCCGATATTGATAATGCGCCTGAAGAAAAAGAAAGGGGTATTACAATTAATACGGCGCACGTTGAGTACTCAACTGAAAACCGGCATTATGCACACGTTGACTGTCCCGGACACGCTGACTATGTGAAAAACATGGTTACAGGTGCTGCTCAGATGGATGGCGCTATCCTGGTAGTGGCAGCAACTGACGGACCAATGCCGCAAACAAGAGAACACATTCTTCTTGCACGTCAGGTTGGTGTACCGGCAATTGTTGTATTCATGAATAAAGTCGACCTTGTGGACGATCCCGAATTACTCGAGCTCGTAGAAATGGAGATCAGGGAATTACTTTCTTTTTATGAGTTTCCTGGTGATGATATTCCAATTATTCAGGGTTCGGCGCTTGGTGCACTTAATGGTGAAGACGAATGGATAGAAAAAGTGAAAGAATTAATGGAAGCCGTTGACACCTACATTCCCCTTCCTGAGCGTCTTATCGATAAGGATTTCTTGATGCCTATCGAAGACGTGTTTTCGATTACCGGCCGTGGAACAGTTGCTACAGGTAGAATTGAAAGAGGTGTGATCAACACCGGCGACCCCGTACAGATCTTAGGAATGGGTGCCGAAAACCTTACTTCTACCGTAACTGGTGTTGAAATGTTCAGGAAAATTCTTGATCGTGGTGAAGCTGGAGATAATGCAGGTCTTTTATTAAGAGGTATTGATAAAACAGAGATCCGCAGGGGTATGGTTATTGTAAAACCAAATACTGTGACCCCTCACCATAAAATTAAAGCTGAGGTTTATGTACTTTCAAAAGAAGAAGGTGGTCGTCACACCCCTTTCTTTAATAAATACCGTCCCCAGTTTTACTTAAGGACTACCGATGTTACAGGGGAAATCAAACTTCCTGATGGAGTTGAAATGGTTATGCCGGGCGACAATGTAACCATCGAAGTTGATTTGATCAACACCGTTGCAATGGAAAAAGGACTTCGGTTTGCTATCCGTGAAGGTGGCAGGACTGTAGGTGCCGGACAGGTGACAGAGATCATCGAATAATCAATATTTAGTTACATACTAAATGCACTTACGCGTTTCGAAATAATTAAGAAACGCGTTTGTGTTATAAATTAAAAAATAATACCTTTGCACTCCCTTTTGGAGGGTGCATAGACGGGTGTAGCTCAATTGGCAGAGCAGCGGTCTCCAAAACCGCAGGCTGGGTGTTCGAGTCACTCCACCCGTGCAAGGCGAAAAACCGTGTAAAATGAATAAAATAATAGCATTTGTAAAAGGATCATCTGAAGAGATGAGGCATAAAGTTAGCTGGTCCAAATATAAGGACTTGCAAAACTCCTCCATGCTTGTACTCGTAGCATCAATGATTCTTGCTTTGTTCATTGGTGTGATTGATTTTTCATTTGAGAATTTAATGGAGTGGTTTTATTCTACTTTTTAATATAATAGGTGATGAGTAATCCAAAGTGGTATGTCATAAGGGTAGTCAGTGGAAAGGAAAAAAAGGTAAAACTCTACTTGGAATCCGAGATTGAAAGGGAAAAATTGGAAGAATTTATTCCCCAGGTGTTGATCCCTTCCGAGAAGGTTTACGAGATGCGCAATGGGAAAAAAAGGGTAAGAGAGCGAAATTTCTTCCCGGGATATGTGCTGATTTCAGCTGATTTGAGTCATGGTGAAGCAAATCACATTATTAACAGCATACCGGGAGTTATCGGATTTTTGAGTACCAGTGGAACAGGTCAATCAAAAGACCCCGTTCCGTTACGTCAATCCGAGATCAACAGGATTCTTGGGAAAGTTGATGAAATTGATGAGATGGAAGAAAAACTGGGTACTCCTTATATAGTGGGTGAATCAGTAAAAGTAATGGATGGACCATTCAGCGGATTCACCGGTGCTGTAAATGAAGTGTTTGAAGAACGGAAAAAACTCAACGTGATGGTTAAGATTTTTGGACGCAACACCCCGGTGGAATTGAATTATATGCAAGTAGAAAAAGTTGATTAAAAAAATGGCTAAGGAAATAAGTGGATACCTGAAACTTCAGATACGGGGAGGGCAAGCAAACCCCTCTCCACCTGTTGGTCCTGCTCTAGGTAGTAAAGGGCTGAACATTATGGAGTTTTGCAAGCAGTTTAATGCAAGGACCCAGGAAAAAAAAGGACAGGTTTTACCGGTAGTTATTTCGATTTATTCAGATAAATCATTCGACTTTGTTATCAAAACACCCCCTGCTGCCGTGTTACTTTTGGAAGCATCCAAAAAGAAAAAGGGTTCTCCCGAATCCAACAGGCAAAAGGTAGGGTCCGTGAGTTGGAACCAGGTGCAAAAGATTGCTGAAGCAAAAATGATTGACTTGAACGCTTTTAAAATTGAATCGGCAATGAAAATGGTTGCGGGCACAGCAAGAAGTATGGGAATAACCGTTTCAGGTGTAGCACCCTGGGATAATTAATATTTTAAAAATGGGGAAGCTGACTAAAAATCAGAAAAAGGCAATCGAAAAATATGATGCCATCAAGGAGTATTCCGTTGATGAAGCAGCAAGTATTGTAAAGGACATTGATTCGTCCAAATTCGATGCTTCTGTTGATATTGATATTCGCTTAGGTGTTGATCCGAAAAAAGCGGATCAAATGGTACGAGGGGTCGTTACTTTACCTCACGGAACAGGTAAAGAGATAAAAGTACTTGTACTTTGCACACCGGAAAAGGAAGAGGAAGCGAAAGCGTCAGGCGCAGACTATGTTGGACTCGACGACTATATCAAGAAAATAGAAGGTGGATGGACTGATATTGATGTGATTATAACAATGCCTACGGTAATGGCGAAAGTAGGTAAGCTTGGACGAATATTGGGTCCGCGAGGTTTAATGCCAAACCCTAAAGCTGGTACCGTTACGCTGGAAGTTGGCAAAGCGGTTAAAGATGTAAAAGCAGGGAAAATTGACTTTAAGGTGGACAAATTCGGGATCATCCATGCAGGAATAGGGAAAGTATCATTCAAATCTGAGCAAATTACTGAAAATGCCAATGAAATGATTTCTGTTATTTCAAAGCTAAAACCGGCTTCAGCAAAAGGGACGTATTTTAAAAGTGTGAATATTTCCAGTACAATGAGTCCGGGAATTAAAATTGATAAAAGTTCAATAGCAGGAAGTAAATCATGACAAGGGAAGAAAAAGCACTAGTAATAGAAGAACTATCGGAGAGGTTAAGCAGCACTAAAAACTTCTATATCACCGATGCTTCAGGATTTACTGTAGATCAGATTAATGCATTTAGAAGGATGTGTTTTAATAAGGGTCTTCAGTATAAAGTTTATAAAAACAAGCTGATAAAAAAAGCACTGGATAATCAGGATGCAGATTATTCTGTCCTGGATGGAACAGATGTTTTGAAAGGATACTCAGGAATTATTTTTAGTTCTAATGTAGCCAATAGTCCTGCTATAGTTATCAGAGAATTTAGAAAAAAAGGTTTTTCAGAAGACAAACCTTCATTAAAGGCTGCTTCCATTGATACGGAGATGTTTATCGGTGAGGAATATCTCAAGACACTAAGTGAGCTTAAATCGAAAGAAGAGCTCATTGGTGAAATCATTAGCCTGCTCCAGTCACCTGTGAAGAATGTGATTTCTGCACTTGAGAGTGGAAGAAATAACCTTACCGGTATAATAAAAACTCTTTCAGAAAGGGAAGGGTAGTAAATTGTTGTTAAAAAGTGTAATAAATTTAAAAAAGTAGTAATAATGGCGGATTTAAAAGCATTTGCAGATCAATTGGTTAATTTGACTGTAAAGGAAGTAAACGAGTTGGCAGGAATTCTGAAGGATGAGCACGGTATAGAACCTGCGGCTGCAGCAGTTCCAGTAATGGTTGCCGGCGGTGCAGATGATGAGGGTGGCGTTCAAGAAAAATCATCATTTGATGTTATTCTAAATGCGCCAGGTGGTGCAAAACTTGCAGTGGTAAAACTTGTTAAAGAACTTACAGGTCTTGGCCTGAAAGAAGCGAAAGAACTCGTAGACAGTGCACCAAAAGCAGTTAAAGAGGGTGTAGCTAAAGACGAGGCAGAAGGACTTAAGAAACAGCTTGAAGAGGCTGGTGCAGAAGTAGAGTTGAAGTAGTCAGATAATTTGACTTTCAAAATAGAGCTTCGTGACAACATGAGGCCCTGATAATTGTCAGGGTCTTTTCCTGTTTGGTCAAATTTAAAAACAGGATTCTTATATTGTAACTACCCGGTAGCCAGACTACCATTTTGTAAATAATTAAATTTAGAAGTTTTGGCAAAATCAAAGGAAAACACCAAAAGAATTAACTTCTCTTCTATTAAAAGAGTTATCGATTATCCCGATTTTCTGGATGTACAATTGAAATCATATCATGATTTTCTTCAATTGGATACGCCAGCAGAAAAAAGAGAACAGGAGGGACTTTACAAAGTTTTTTCTGAGAATTTCCCGATTTCTGACTCCAGGGATAATTACCTCCTTGAATTTACAGATTATCTCGTAGATCCTCCAAAATATTCGGTAACAGAATGTATTGACAGGGGACTTACTTTTTCTGTTCCTTTAAAGGCAAAATTGCGCCTTTCGTGCAATGATGAGGATAATGAGGATTTTGAAACCATTGAGCAGGAAGTGTTTCTTGGAAACATACCTTACATGACTGAAAAAGGGTCATTTGTTATTAATGGTGCAGAACGAGTAATTGTTTCACAGTTGCATAGGTCACCCGGAGTATTTTTTGCACAGAGCAAACATACCAATGGCACAAAACTATATTCTGCAAGGATCATACCCTTTAAAGGGTCCTGGATTGAATTTGCAACCGATGTAAATAACGTAATGTATTCTTACATCGACCGTAAGAAAAAATTCCCGGTAACAACCCTGCTGCGTGCTATTGGATATGGTACGGATAAAGACATACTTGATCTGTTTGGCCTTTCTGAAGAGATTGAAGCAAATAATAAAAACCTAAAAAAAGTTATAGGAAGGAAGCTGGCTGCGAGAGTACTTCGTACCTGGACAGAAGATTTCGTGGATGAAGATACAGGAGAAGTTGTATCTATTGATAGAAACGAAGTAATTCTTGAGCGTGATCATATAATCGAGGATACAGACATTGAAATAATTTTAGAGTCAGGTACCAAATCAATTATCCTTCATAAGACGGATGTAAACGTTACGGATTACCAGATCATTTTCAATACGCTCGCAAAAGATAATTCCAACTCTGAAAAAGAAGCCGTTGAACAGATTTACAGGCAACTTAGAAACACCGATGCTCCGGACGAGCAAACTGCCAGGGATATCATTCAAAGTTTGTTTTTTAGTGAGAAACGTTATGATCTTGGAGAAGTAGGAAGGTACCGGATCAATAAAAAACTGGGATTGGATGTAGATTCCGATCGAAGAGTACTTACTACTGAAGATATAATCCTGATTGTAAAATATCTGATTGGTCTAATCAACTCAAAAGCTGTAGTTGATGATATTGACCACCTCTCCAACAGACGTGTTCGTACTGTTGGTGAGCAGTTATATACCCAATTCGGAGTTGGGTTGGCGCGGATGGCCAGAACCATCAAAGAACGTATGAATGTACGAGATAACGAAGACTTTAAACCAGTTGATCTGATCAATGCAAGAACACTGTCTTCGGTAATCAATTCATTCTTCGGGACCAATCAGCTATCTCAATTCATGGATCAGACGAATCCTCTTGCTGAAATTACCCATAAAAGAAGGATGTCGGCGCTGGGCCCTGGTGGTTTGTCAAGAGAACGAGCCGGATTTGAAGTACGTGATGTACATTATACGCATTATGGAAGGCTTTGTACCATCGAAACACCTGAAGGTCCTAATATTGGATTGATTTCTTCTTTAAGTGTCCATGCAAAGGTCAACTCGATGGGCTTTATTGAGACCCCCTACCGTCGTGTCAAAAAAGGGAAAGTTGACATGACAGGCGATGTTGTTTATTTAACTGCTGAAGAAGAAGATACCTTTAATATAGCACAAGCAAATGCTCCTTTAACTGATAAAGGGAAATATGTAAATGATACGGTAAAAGCAAGATACGAAGGTGATTTCCCTGTAGTTAAGCCTAATGACGTATCATACATGGACATCGCGCCGAATCAGATCGTTTCTGTGGCGGCTTCACTTATCCCATTCCTGGAGCATGATGATGCAAATAGGGCATTGATGGGATCTAACATGCAGCGTCAGGCTGTTCCTTTGCTTCGCCCCGAGGCCCCCATTGTGGGAACAGGACTTGAGGGAAGGGTAGCTATGGACTCAAGGTCACTGATTATCGCTGAGGATGACGGTGTTGTTGAATATGTTGATGCCGACAAAATTATAATCAAATATGATTTGTCAGGTGATGATTTACTTATTGGGTTCAGTAACCTGGTAAAAACTTATAAACTAACAAAATTCAGAAGGACAAATCAGGATACATGTATTAACCTGAGTCCTACTGTATTATCCGGTGATAAAGTAATAAAAGGACAGCATCTATGTGAAGGGTATGGAACAAAAGATGGAGAAGTGGCTCTTGGACGTAACCTCAAAGTAGCATTTATGCCCTGGCAGGGATATAACTTCGAAGATGCCATTGTAATTTCTGAGAAAGTGGTTCGGGAGGATATCTTTACTTCTATTCATATTGATGAGTTTGAACTTGAAGTTAGAGATACAAAACGTGGAGAGGAAGAGCTGACATCCGAAATTCCAAATGTTAGCGAAGAGGCAATTAAACACCTCGATGAAAATGGGATCATTCGTACTGGAGCAGATGTAAACGAGGGTGATATTCTTATTGGTAAAATTACACCTAAGGGTGAATCTGATCCCACACCAGAAGAAAAACTACTTCGGGCTATTTTCGGAGACAAGGCGGGGGATGTAAAAGATGCTTCGCTGAAAGCTTCACCTTCTTTACGCGGTGTGGTTATCGATACCAAACTTTTCAGCAGGCCAAAGAAAGACAAGGATTTAAGGGCAAAGTCTAAAAAGGAAATTGTACACTTAAAGGCAAAATACAGCAAAGACTTACTGGCATTGCGCGCTATAATGATTGAGAAGTTAGCCCAACTGCTCGATGGTAAAAAAAGCCTTGGAGTGAAACATAAATTTGGGGATGAACTGATAAAGAAGGGCGTAAAATTCACTTCTAAACTTATCGAAGAAAATTTATTCCCGGAAAAGAATGTTTATCGTGACGAAAGTAACTACAACGTTCAGGAAGAAGTAAATCTTATTACAGATTCAAACCTGGATAACTGGACCGATGACGAGCATAATAATAGTTTGCTAGTTAAAATGGTCAAGAATTACATGAATGAGAGGAACGACCTCAACAGCGAATTTAAAAGGCTGAAATTCACATTGGAGGTTGGTGATGAACTACCTGCAGGTATCGTACAACTTGCAAAAGTTTATATTGCTAAAAAACGAAAACTGAAAGTTGGGGATAAAATGGCCGGCAGGCATGGCAACAAAGGAGTTGTAGCTAAGATCGTCCGGGAAGAAGATATGCCCTTTATGGAGGACGGCACCCCGGTTGATATTGTCCTTAACCCTCTTGGTGTACCTTCCAGAATGAACATTGGCCAGATCTATGAAACAGTACTTGGGTGGGCCGGCCTGAAATTGGGAAGGATGTATGCCACACCTATTTTCGATGGTGCGTCAATGAGCCAGGTATTATCCGAGCTTGATGAAGCAGGGTTACCCGCATTTGGACGAACCAATTTGTACGATGGACTAACCGGTAACCAGTTTGACCAGAAGATCACTGTGGGTGTTATTTATGTACTCAAACTAGGTCATCTGGTTGATGATAAGATGCATGCAAGGTCAATTGGACCCTACTCATTAATAACCCAACAACCATTAGGAGGTAAGGCGCAGTTTGGCGGCCAACGTTTTGGTGAAATGGAAGTATGGGCACTTGAAGCATTTGGTGCTGCAAATGTTCTGCAGGAAATCCTTACAATCAAATCGGATGATGTGATTGGAAGGGCAAAAGCATATGAAGCCATAGTAAAAGGTGAAAATATGGCTAAGCCAAATATTCCCGAATCATTCAATGTCCTGGTACATGAATTACGTGGACTGGCACTAGAGATCACACTTGAATAATTATTGAAATAACCAATTTGTCAGAATTATTAAAAATTGATTATGTCATTCAGAAAAAATAAAAGAATAAATACAGACTTTTCAACAGTCACAATAAGTTTAGCTTCTCCAGAATCGATACTGGATAGTTCACATGGTGAAGTTACAGCACCGGAAACTATCAATTACAGAACCTATAAGCCCGAAATGGGAGGTTTGTTTTGTGAAAGAATATTCGGGCCTGTAAAAGACTGGGAATGTCACTGCGGAAAATACAAAAGAATCCGGTACAAAGGCATTATTTGTGACCGTTGTGGTGTGGAAGTTACTGAAAAGAAAGTCCGTCGTGAACGTTTAGGTCACATCGAACTTGTAGTACCTGTCGCTCATATATGGTACTTCAAATCCTTGCCTAATAAGATTGGATATTTACTTGGATTGCCAACCAAGAAACTGGACATGATTATTTACTATGAAAGGTATGTTGTAATTCAGCAAGGCATAATGGAAGAAGAGGGAGTCAACAGAATGGATTTCCTTACCGAGGACGAGTATCTTGACATTTTAGATAAACTCCCAAGGGAGAATCAGGTTCTTGATGATGATGACCCCAACAAGTTTATCGCAAAAATGGGTGCTGAAGCGCTTGAGATGTTGTTGGCGAGAATAGATCTGGATAGCCTTTCGTATTCACTGAGGCACCAGGCCGCTACCGATACTTCACAGCAGCGAAAGGCAGAGGCTTTGAAAAGACTCAAAGTGGTTGAAGCATTCCGTGATTCCCGCTCCCGGATCGAAAACCGGCCCGAGTGGATGATTATTCGAATGGTTCCCGTGATTCCACCGGAATTACGACCTCTCGTACCTTTGGATGGAGGCAGATTTGCTACCTCTGATTTGAATGACCTGTACAGAAGGGTTATTATCAGGAATAACCGGTTGAAACGACTGATGGATATTAAGGCCCCGGAAGTGATCCTCAGAAATGAGAAAAGAATGCTCCAGGAAGCGGTAGATTCATTATTTGATAACTCCCGGAAAGTAAATGCTGTTCGGGCAGATGGTAACAGGGCCTTAAAATCATTGAGTGATATGCTCAAAGGTAAGCAGGGTCGGTTCCGTCAAAACCTACTGGGAAAAAGGGTTGACTATTCCGGGCGCTCTGTTATTGTTGTAGGTCCTGAACTCAAACTACACGAGTGTGGGCTTCCTAAAGATATGGCAGCCGAATTATTCAAGCCGTTCATCATTCGAAAACTAATTGAAAGGGGAATAGTTAAAACTGTAAAATCAGCCAAAAAAATTGTTGACAGAAAAGACCCTGTTGTTTGGGATATCCTTGAAAATGTATTGAAGGGGCATCCGGTACTACTCAATAGGGCTCCAACACTACACCGTCTTGGTATTCAGGCATTTCAACCAAAGCTGATTGAAGGCAAAGCTATTCAAATTCATCCCCTGGTTACTACAGCCTTCAATGCTGACTTTGATGGTGACCAGATGGCGGTTCATGTTCCATTAGGACATGATGCTATTTTGGAAGCTGCTATTTTAATGCTTTCATCACACAACATTCTGAACCCTGCCAATGGTGCTCCAATTACAGTTCCGTCTCAGGATATGGTACTTGGGCTTTATTACATCACAAAAGGAAGAAAAGGTGACGCTGGGGAAGGAATGACTTTTTATAGCCTTGAAGAAGTAGTAATTGCCATGAATAATGGTGCAATTTCAAAGCACGCCCTCATAAAGGTTAGAACAAAGGTCAGGGATGATGAAGGTAACCTGGAAAATAAAATAATAGATACCGTTGCCGGAAGGGTGTTGTTTAACCAGTTTATTCCTGAAGAAGTAGGGTATGTTGATGAACTGCTTACCAAAAAGAAGCTTCAGGTAATTATTGGAGACGTATTCAAAATTTCAGGAATGTCCCGTACTGCTCAATTCCTTGATGATATCAAAACACTGGGGTTAATGTCAGCCTATGACGGTGGACTGTCAATGGGACTTGATGATGTGCAGATTCCGGAATCTAAAAATATGATGATTGATAATGCCAAAAAGGAGGTAGATGCTGTATGGAACAACTACTATATGGGCCTTATTACAGATAATGAACGATATAACCAGGTAATTGATATCTGGACCCGGATCAATTCACAACTAACCAATGAATTGATGACACAGTTGGAAGAAGATCAGCAAGGATTTAATGCTATTTATATGATGATGCACTCCGGAGCCCGTGGTTCCAGGGAACAGATTCGTCAGCTTGGAGGTATGCGTGGCCTGATGGCAAAACCTCAGAAAAACCTTGCCGGATCTGTGGGAGCTATTATTGAGAATCCTATTCTCTCTAATTTCAAAGAAGGCCTTGATGTAATTGAGTACTTCATTTCTACCCACGGAGCACGAAAAGGTTTGGCGGATACCGCACTTAAAACCGCTGATGCCGGATATCTTACAAGAAGACTTGTAGATGTAGCCCAGGATCTGGTTGTAACTGAAAATGATTGTGGTACACTTCGTGGTGTTCGGGTAACAGCATTGAAGGACAATGAGGACATTATTGAGCCACTTTCTGAAAGAATATTGGGTAGGGTTACGGTTCATGATATATATGATCCGATTACGGATGAGCTAATACTTTCTGCCGGAGAACAAATTACAGAAATCATTGCGAAAATAATTGAGGAAACGTCAATTGAAGAAGTGGAGGTAAGGTCATTACTTACCTGTGAAACCAAGCGCGGGGGCTGTTCTAAATGTTATGGCAGAAACCTGGCTACCGGTCGAATGGTAGAAGTGGGTGAAGCAGTTGGTGTAATCGCAGCCCAATCAATCGGTGAACCAGGCACGCAGCTTACATTAAGGACATTCCACGTAGGTGGTACGGCTTCCAATATTGCCGTTGATGCTCAGGTTAAAGCAAAATTTGATGGTAAAGTAGAATTTGAAGAGTTACGTACAATAGAAACAACCGACAGCGACGGGGAAATAGTTACTGTTGTAATGGGTAGGTCCGGAGAAATAAGAGTAATTGATCCTAAAACTAAAACTGTATTAACCACTAACAATGTCCCTTATGGCGCCTTTATGAAAGTAAAGAATAGAAACAAGGTGAAAAAAGGAGACGAATTATGTTTTTGGGATCCTTATAATGCTGTTATCCTTTCTGAATTTGAGGGTAAGGTAGGATTTGAATCCGTCGAGGAAAACATTACCTATCATGAAGAATTCGATGAACAGACTGGCCACCGTGAGAAGGTGATTATCGATAGTAAGGACAAAACCAAAAATCCATCGTTGCGCGTTGATGGAGCGGGAGATAAATCAAAGTCATACAATATTCCCGTAGGTGCACACCTTGCTGTGGAAGAAGGTGATAAAATTGGAGCAGGACAAGTATTAGTAAAAATCCCCAGGATGATTGGTAAGTCCAGGGATATTACAGGTGGTTTGCCGAGAGTAACTGAGCTTTTTGAAGCCAGAAACCCTTCAAACCCTGCTGTTGTAAGTGAAATCGACGGTGTTGTAACCTATGGAGGCATCAAGCGTGGCAACAGGGAGGTATTTATTGAATCAAAAGATGGAATTAAAAAGCGGTACCTTGTTTCTCTATCAAAACATATCCTGGTTCAGGACAATGATTTTGTAAAAGCTGGAATGCCGCTTTCTGATGGGGCCATTACTCCTGCAGATATACTTGCTATTAAAGGGCCAACAGCCGTTCAGGAATATCTTGTAAATGAAATTCAGGAGGTGTACCGTTTACAGGGTGTGAAAATCAATGACAAACATATCGAAGGCATTGTAAGTCAAATGATGCAGAAAGTTCTTGTTCTTGAACCTGGGGATACATTGTTTTTACAGAATCAGTTGGTAGACAGGTTTGTATTCAGGGAAGAGAATGATAAGATTCTTGAAATGAAAGTTGTTATTGAGCCTGGGGATTCGGAAAATATTAAAGCCGGACAGATTGTAACTGCTCGCCAATTAAGAGACGAGAATTCAAGTTTGAAACGACGCGATCTAAAGCCCATTGACGTGCGTGATGCGGAGCCTGCAGTATCCCGTCCAACATTACAGGGTATTACACAGGCATCATTAGGCACTGAAAGCTTTATTTCTGCGGCATCTTTTCAGGAGACTACAAAGGTTCTTAGTGAAGCTGCTATAAGAGGTAAACGTGATTTTCTGAATGGATTGAAAGAAAATGTGATCGTTGGGCATCTTATTCCGGCGGGTACAGGTATAAGGGATTATAGGGATATTTATGTTGCAAATAAAGAAGAATATGATCGCTTGATAGCCTCAAGAGAAGAATTCGAACGAAGTAAAGAAAGCCAGAAAGATGTAATTGTAGAATAGTTATGGCAGAAGACAATAAAAAAACGAAAGGAAACCTTAATCAGATAAATATAGAATTATCTGAGGAAATCGCGGAAGGAGTTTACTCCAATCTTGCAATGATTGCACATTCCAACAGTGAATTTGTAATTGATTTTATTAGGCTGATGCCTGGCGTTCCAAAGGCAAAAGTAAAGTCAAGGGTGGTCATTACTCCTGAACATGCAAAAAGATTATCAAACGCGTTGATTGATAACATTAGGAAATATGAGGAAAGTTTTGGACCCATCAAGAAATCGGAGGATGCACCAAAATTTCCGATAAATTTTGGTGGAGCAATTGGGGAAGCTTAAAATTATGTAAATTCCTGATATTTAGTGGGATACGAAATTATGTTTGATAATATTGTATCCTATTTTTCAATTTAATAACTTTGCAGTCCGAAATTTTGAGAGGCCTGTAATTTTAAAAAAAGTAAGAATGCCTACAATATCACAATTAGTAAGAAAAGGCCGCAAACGCCTTACTTCAAAATCGAAGGCTCCAGCCTTGGATTCTTGCCCACAGCGAAGGGGTGTTTGTACCCGGGTATATACAACCACACCCAAAAAGCCAAACTCAGCCATGCGGAAAGTAGCAAGGGTGAGGTTAACCAATGGAAAAGAGGTAAATGCATATATTCCGGGTGAGGGTCATAATTTGCAGGAACACTCCATCGTACTTATTCGGGGAGGAAGAGTAAAAGATCTGCCGGGAGTAAGGTATCATATCATTCGGGGAGCTCTTGATACTGCCGGAGTAAGCGGAAGAACGCAACGAAGGTCTAAATACGGTGCTAAACGGCCAAAAAAATAATTTGAAAACGAAAATAAAAGAATGAGAAAATCAAAACCCAAGAAACGGTATATTCTTCCAGATCCGAAGTTCAACGATACTTTGGTGACCAGGTTTGTTAATAACCTGATGAAAGACGGAAAGAAGAGTATTGCCTACTCAATTTTTTATGATGCTGTAGCCATCGTAGAGGAGCGAGTCGACGAGAATGGACTTGAAACTTGGAAGAAGGCGCTTAACAATGTAATGCCTTCAGTTGAAGTGAAAAGTAGAAGAGTTGGAGGAGCAACTTTTCAGGTTCCGCTGGAAGTAAGACCCGATAGAAAAATTTCGTTAGGAATGAAATGGATGATCAGGTTTGCAAGATTACGCGGTGAAAAAACCATGAAAGAAAAGTTGGCAGGAGAGATTGTAGCAGCTTCCAAAGGTGAAGGGTCAACTGTGAAGAAAAAAGATGATACACATAGGATGGCGGAAGCAAACAAGGCATTTTCACACTTTAGATTTTAGTTAAGACCCGATGGCTAAAGATTTAAAATATCTTAGAAATATCGGCATCATGGCACACATTGATGCTGGCAAAACCACTACAACTGAACGTATTCTTTACTACACCGGGCTAAGTCATAAAATCGGGGAGGTACATGATGGCGCCGCTACAATGGACTGGATGGAACAAGAGCAAGAACGTGGTATTACCATTACATCTGCAACTACTACAACCTCCTGGAAATATCCAACAGAACAAGGCCTGGCTACTGATCTTACAAAAGAATACAATATTAATATAATTGACACGCCAGGTCACGTTGACTTTACTGTGGAGGTTGAGCGTTCATTAAGAGTCCTTGATGGAGCTGTAGCTTTGTTCTGTGCTGTATCGGGTGTAGAACCTCAGTCGGAAACAGTATGGCGTCAGGCGGATAAATATAATGTCCCCCGGATTTGTTTTGTAAACAAAATGGACCGTTCCGGAGCTGATTTTTTCAATGTAGTCACAGAGATAAAAGAAAAACTAGGTGCCAATCCTGTACCATTACAGGTTCCAATTGGTGCAGAAGATACATTCGAAGGAGTTGTTGACCTAATCACCAACAAAGCAATTGTCTGGAATGATGATGATATGGGGATGACTTATAAAGAAATACCTATACCTGATGATCTTGTTGACGAAGTAACAGAGTGGAGACAGAAGCTGATTGAAAGCGTAGCTGATTATGATGATGAACTGCTAGAGAAATTTTTTGAAGATCCTGATTCCATTACGAAGGATGAAATGCTTAAGGCGGTGAGGGAAGCTGTGATAGATATGTCCTTTACACCGGTACTTGCAGGCTCAGCATTCAAAAATAAAGGAGTGCAGGCCGTACTTGATGCCGTTTGTGCTTTTCTTCCTTCTCCAATGGACTTACCTCCTGTTGCAGGGATTAATCCTGATACTGAAAAACAAGAAACAAGAAATCCTGATGTTACAGAACCATTTTCAGCATTGGCATTTAAAATTGCCACTGATCCATTTGTAGGAAGGTTGTGTTTTTTCAGGGTATATTCAGGTAAGTTAGATGCAGGTTCATACATTTATAATATGCGGACCGGCAAACGGGAACGAATTTCCCGTTTGATGCAGATGCACTCCAATAAGCAAAATCCAATTAAAGTAGTTGAAGCTGGAGATATAGCTGCAGGTGTAGGATTTAAAGATATTAAGACGGGAGATACTTTGGTAAATGAGAAGAATAAAATTGTTCTTGAATCAATGTCATTCCCTGAACCGGTTATTGGATATGCGATAGAGCCTAAAACACAGGCAGATGTTGACAAAATGGGAATGGCTATTGCCAAACTGGTTGAAGAAGACCCAACCCTTCAGATAAGAACTGAAGAAGAAACAGGCCAGACTATTCTAAAAGGGATGGGGGAATTGCATCTCGAGATTATTATTGATCGGTTAAAACGTGAATTTAAGATCGAGATCAACCAGGGAGCGCCTCAGGTTGCATACAAGGAAGCAATAACCAAGGTTGTTGACCATAAAGAAGTTTATAAAAAACAGACGGGTGGCAGAGGTAAGTTTGCGGACATTGTTTTTGAAATTGGACCTCGTGAAGATGGTAAAGAAGGGTTGCAATTTGAAAATGCTATTGTAGGAGGGGCAATTCCTAGAGAGTTTATCCCTTCGGTTGAAAAAGGATTCAAGAATGCAATGAGAAATGGCACGTTGGCTGGCTATCAGGTTGATTCCATGCGTGTGAAATTGTATCATGGTTCATTTCATGATGTTGACTCAGATTCACTGTCATTTGAATTAGCGGCAAGAATTGGGTTCAAAGAAGCAACGAAAAAGGCTAAGCCAGTATTACTTGAGCCAATTATGTCAGTAGAGGTTGTAACACCTGATGAATATACAGGTCCTGTAAATGGTGATCTTAACAAGCGACGGGGTATTATGAAAGGTATGGATACCAAAGGAGGAGCTCAGATTGTTAAAGCTGATGTTCCACTGTCTGAATTATTTGGATATGTAACTGATTTACGTACCATTACATCAGGTCGTGCATCCGCATCGCTTACGTTTTCACATTACGACAAATTGCCAAAACATCTGGCAGAGGAAATTATAGAGAAAGTTAAAGGCGCTCCTGTGAGCTAATTGTATATAATATTATGACTCAGAAAATACGAATAAAACTAAAGTCCTACGACCATAACCTGGTGGACAAGTCTTCTGAAAAAATTGTGAGAGCAGTAAAATCAACTGGAGCTGTTGTAAGCGGCCCGATCCCTTTGCCTACTGTGAAAGAAAAGTTTACAGTATTACGCTCACCTCACGTCAATAAGAAGTCTAGAGAGCAATTTCAAATTTGCACTTATAAAAGGTTAGTGGATATATATTCCAATAGCGCAAAGACCGTTGACGCCTTGATGAAACTTGAACTTCCAAGTGGAGTGGATGTAGAAATCAAAGTCTGATATAGTGCAAAAAAAACTAAAAAAGAACCAATAAATGGATGATTTGTTGGTTCTTTTTTTTATCTCAGGCTAAAGCCGGTAAAAATTAAAGATGACCTTTGGCATCTATTTTAGATTTAACTACCTTTGCAGTCCTTTGCGGAATAGACTGCTGATTTTAAGCCAAAAACCGCATTAAATAGACTAAAAATAATGTCTGGAATAATAGGAAGAAAATTAGGAATGACCAGTATGTACAGTGCCGATGGACTTAGCGTTGCATGCACAATGATTGAGGCTGGTCCTTGTGTGGTTACACAAGTGAAAGATAGTGAAACAGATGGCTACAGAGCGATACAGCTTGGCTTTGGCGAACGTAAGGAAAAACGAACATCGAAAGCCATGAAAGGACATTTTGAAAAAGCCGCTACTACTCCTAAAAAAATTGTCAGGGAGTTCAGGAATTTCAGGATTGAATTTCATGAGAAAATACAACTGGGCCAGGAGATAAAAGTGGAAGATGTATTTGTGGAAGGAGATTATGTTGATGCTATAGGTACGTCCAAAGGTAAAGGATTTCAGGGCGTTGTTAAACGTCACGGATTTGCCGGTGTAGGACAACAAACACACGGGCAGCATAACCGGGGAAGAGCACCGGGTTCAATTGGTGGAGCATCCTATCCCGCAAGGGTATTCAAAGGAATGCGTATGGCCGGACAAACTGGTAACGAAAGAGTAAAAGTTTTAAATCTCAGGGTGATGAAAATTTATCCCGGGAAAAACCTTGTGGTCATTAGCGGATCAATCCCTGGTTCAAAAAATTCAACTGTAATTTTAGAGAAGTAAGAAAATGAATATTACCGTAATAAAAAATACAGGAGAAGATACAGGTAGGAAAGTGAAACTCAATAAAGATATTTTCGGTATTGAACCCAATGATCATGCCATCTACCTTGATGTAAAACAATACCTGGCCAACCAAAGACAGGGAACAAACAAGACTAAAGAACGCGCGGATATAACTGGATCTACCAGGAAAATTAAAAGGCAAAAGGGTACCGGTACTGCCAGGGCAGGTAGTATTAAGTCTCCTATATTCAGAGGAGGTGGAAGAACATTTGGACCTCGTCCAAGAGACTACTCTTTTAAACTGAACAAAAAACTGAAGGCTCTGGCAAGAAATTCAGCACTTACCTACAAGGCAAAAGAGAAAGGGATTTCTGTTGTTGAAGATTTCAACTTTGAAGCACCCAAAACCAAAGATTATTTGAGTATGCTTAATAGTCTTTCGCTGGCTGATAAAAAAACATTACTTGTTCTGCCGGAGAATAATAAAAATATTTATTTGTCTAGCAGGAATATTCAGAAAGCAAAGGTCCTTACTGCGGAGAATCTTACAACTTATGATGTGATCAATTCGGATAACCTTATGTTTTTAGAGAGCTCTATTGAGAAAGTTGAACAACTATTGACAGTAAAAAAATGAGTGTATTAATAAAACCACTGATTACTGAAAAAGCATCTTCACTGAATGAGAAAGGCAAATATGGGTTTATTGTCCATAAATCTGCCAATAAGGTGGAAATAAAAAAGGATGTGGAGAAGATGTACGGTGTGTCGGTTGAGAGTGTAAATACCATGATCTATCAGGGGAAAGCAAAATCCAGATTCACCAAGTCCAAAGTTATCAAAGGAAGGATGTCAGCATATAAGAAAGCAATTGTGACTGTTGCCGATGGTGAGGTGATTGATTTCTATAGTGGAATATAAAGATATTTAGAGATGGCTGTAAAGAAATTAAGACCAGTAACACCAGGACAGCGATTCAGAGTAGCTCCTGCCTTTGATGAAATAACCAAATCTTTTCCTGAGAAGTCCCTTGTTTCATCGAAAAAACGTTCTGGTGGTCGAAACAACCAGGGTCGGATGACAATGCGATATCTTGGTGGAGGTCATAAAAAGGCGTACCGGATAATTGACTTTAAAAGATCAAAACATGGAGTACCTGCAACAGTAAAGGCGATAGAATACGACCCTAACAGGTCAGCGAGAATCGCGCTTTTATACTACGCTGATGGCGCGAAAGCATACATTATAGCGCCAGACGGACTAAAAGAAGGACAAGAAGTAGTTTCCGGAGAAAAGGTTGCACCTGAAGTAGGCAACGCATTACCATTAAGCAAGATTCCTCTGGGTACTATCATGCACAATATTGAATTGAAGCCCGGTCGTGGAGGGGCAATTGCCAGAAGTGCCGGGGCTTATGCTCAATTACTTGCACGTGAAGGAAAGTATGCCACTGTAAAATTACCTTCAGGGGAAATGCGAATGGTATTAGTTACCTGCTATGCAACAATTGGATCTGCTTCAAATTCAGATCATATGATTGTGAATCTGGGAAAAGCTGGTAGAAACCGTTGGTTAGGACGTCGTCCGAGAGTAAGAGGAGTTGCCATGAACCCTGTTGATCATCCAATGGGTGGCGGCGAAGGAAGAGCATCCGGTGGTCATCCAAGATCAAGGAACGGATTGTATGCCAAAGGATTTAAAACGAGATCCAAAAGAAAATATTCTGACAGGTTAATTATAAGTAGAAGGAAAAAATAATGGCAAGATCACTAAAAAAAGGACCTTACATTGACTTCCGTCTTGAAAAAAAGGTGGATGTTATGAGCGAATCAGGAAAAAAGTCTGTGATCAAAACGTGGTCACGAAGATCGATGATCTCACCTGATTTTGTTGGTCATACTTTTGCAGTACACAATGGTAATAAGTTTATTCCGGTTTATGTAACAGAAAATATGGTTGGACATAAACTGGGTGAATTTGCACCCACAAGAACATATAGAGGTCATGCTGGTAAAAAAGATAAAGGCAAAAGGTAATGGAGGCAATAGCTAAGTTAATTAACGTGCCGACTTCACCACGAAAAATGCGACAGGTCGCTGACTTGATTCGTGGAGAAAAGGTAAGTAAGGCCCTGAACATATTGAAGTATGAACCCAAGGTGGGTGGTGAAAAACTTGAAAAATTACTTCTATCTGCTATATCAAACTGGCAAAATGCCAATGAAGATGCAAATCTGGAGGATGCTGACCTGTACATCAAGTCCATTCAGGTGGATAGTGGAAGAATGTTAAAAAGACTTCGTCCTGCACCACAGGGAAGGGCACACAGGATAAGAAAAAGATCCAATCATGTTACAATGGTAATAGACAGTAAGTCCGGCATTGTAGCAGATACTGATACTGTAGTTGAAGAAGAAAACACAAAAGATAAATAAAGGTAAATGGGACAGAAAGTAAATCCTATAGGTCTTAGACTTGGAATAATTAAAGGATGGGATTCCAGTTGGTTCGGAGGTGGTTCGTTTTCCGAAAAACTGGTTGAAGATTTCAATATAAGAAAATACATTCGGGCCAGGATTCCTAAAGGGGGTATCTCAAAAATAATTATTGAAAGAACACTCAAGAGAATTACCATTACGGTTCATACGGCACGCCCCGGTGTTGTCATTGGAAAAGGTGGCGCTGAAGTTGATCGTATAAAAGAAGAATTGAAGAAAATTACCGGCAAAGACGTCCAGATAAATATTTTCGAAATTAAGCGTCCGGAACTTGATAGCAAACTGGTAGGAGAATCAATTGCCCAGCAACTTGAGGCAAGAATTTCTTATCGAAGAGCGATGAAGCAGGCAATTGCATCTGCAGTGCGTGTTGGAGCACATGGTATCAAAATCAAAGTATCCGGCCGACTGGGAGGAGCTGAGATGGCACGTACCGAACAGTATAAGGAAGGTCGTATCCCTTTGCATACGTTAAGAGCAGACATAGATTATGGTATTTCAGAAGCGCAAACTGTGTATGGTAAAATCGGTATTAAGGTGTGGATTTTCAAGGGTGAAGTTTACGGAAAAAGAGATTTGTCTCCAAATATAGGTGCAGCAAGTGGCCCTACCGGTGGAGGCAGAAGAGGTGGCCGTGGGGGCGATCACAGAGGTCGTGGAGGCGACCAGAGAAGAGGCGGAGGCGATCACAGAAGAGGCGGAGATAATCCAAGAAGAAGATAATATAGTATTTGAGTTAAAAGAAAAATGCTACAGCCAAAAAGAACAAAATTTAGAAAGAAGCAAAAAGGCAGAATCAAGGGGATGGCCCAAAGAGGTCATACCATTGCTTTCGGTTCATTTGCAATAAAATCCCTTGAACCAGGCTGGATTTCTTCCAGGCAAATAGAAGCAGCCCGTATTGCCATGACAAGGGCAATGAAACGGCAGGGACAAGTTTGGATAAGGATATTTCCCGATAAACCTATAACGAAAAAACCAGCCGAAGTAAGGATGGGTAAAGGTAAGGGAGCTCCTGAGTATTGGGTTGCCGTGGTACGCCCGGGAACTATTTTATTTGAAGCAGGGGGAGTATCTGTTGAAGTAGCACGGGAAGCATTGCGTCTTGCAGAGCAAAAACTTCCAATTCAAACAAAGTTTACTATTCGAAAAAACTACGTTGGCGACTAAGGAGTTATGAAGAATTCAGAAATAAGGGCTTTGACCATAGAAGAGTTGAAGTCTAAAATAAACGGGGAGAAAGAGAGCTTGCAAAAACTAAAATTCGCACATGCTGTCTCGCCTATTGAGAATCCTATGAAGATTCGTGAAGCAAAAAAACTGATCGCCAGACTAATTACGGCATTAAGTGCAAAAGAACTTGAAAACGCTTAATCAGATGGAGCAAAGAAATATTAGAAAAGAAAGAGTAGGCCTGGTTGTAAGTAATAAAATGGATAAATCTATATCTGTAGTTGTTACAAGGAAAGTTAAGCATCCGGTCTATGGTAAGTTTATGACCAAAACCAAAAAGTTTATGGCTCATGACGAAAACAACGATTGTGGTATTGGAGATACTGTAAAAATTATGGAAAACCGTCCACTTAGTAAGAAAAAGCGATGGAGATTGACCGAAATAATTGAGAGGGCCAAGTAAAAAATGATACAACAGGAATCCAGATTAAACGTTGCTGATAATAGCGGAGCCAAAGAAGTACAATGTATTCGTGTTTTGGGCGGTACAGGTAAAAGGTATGCCAGCGTTGGTGATACAATAGTTGTAACGGTAAAAACAGCTCTTTCCTCCAGCACCATGAAAAAAGGAACTGTTTCGAAGGCTGTAGTTGTTCGGACAAAAAAAGAAGTTCGCCGCAAGGACGGTTCGTATATCAAATTCGAAGATAATGCTGCTGTATTACTTGCAGCAAATGATGAGCCACGAGGTACAAGAATATTTGGACCGGTAGCAAGAGAACTGCGCGAAAAGCAATTCATGAAAATTGTGTCATTGGCACCCGAAGTATTGTGATAAAATGGTAAGAAAATTTAACAAGCGGCAGAAACTGCATATACGTAAAGATGATACCGTTAAGGTAATCTCCGGAAACCATAAAGGTAAAACAGGGAAAATTCTGGAAATAATTGCATCAAAAAACCGGGCGATAGTTGAAGGTGTAAATATGGTCACGAAACATATTAAACCATCTGCAGCAAAGCCTGAAGGAGGTATTGAAAAAACCGAGGCAGGAATCCATATCAGCAATCTGATGTTGATCGACCCGGCAACAGGTGAACCTACCCGAATAGGACGAAAGAGGGATGCAGAGGGTAAAATCAAAAGGTATTCTAAGAAAACAGGAGAATTTATTAAATAATGGCTATCCCAAGATTAAAGGAAAAATACAAAACAGAGATTGTACCTGCCCTGAAAGAAAAATTTCAGTATAAATCAGTAATGCAGGTACCAAAACTCGTAAAAATAAGTGTAAATAAGGGAATTGGTGCTGCTGTAGCGGATAAGAAGCTTATCGATACAGGTATTGAAGAACTTACAACTATCACCGGTCAGAAAGCCGTACCCACTAAGGCAAAAAAATCAATCTCAAACTTTAAATTGAGGGAAGAAATGCCTATTGGGGCACGGGTAACGCTTCACGGTAATAGAATGTACGAATTTATTGATCGGTTAATGACAGTTGCATTACCAAGGGTCCGTGACTTCAGGGGAATTAGCGAAAAAGGATTTGACGGCAGAGGAAACTATACCTTGGGTGTAAAGGAACAAATTGTGTTCCCTGAAATAAGTATCGATAAAGTGAATAAAATAAATGGTATGAATATCACAATCGTGACTTCTGCAAATAGCGACGAAGAAGGTTATGAATTATTAAAGGCATTTGGATTGCCTTTTGCTAATAAAAATAATTAATAAAATGGCAAGAGAATCAGTAAAAGCCCGGCAACGCAAAAGAGAAAAACTTGTAGCCAAATATGCTGCGAAAAGAGCCGCTTTGAAAGAGGCCGGAGATTATGCGGCATTGGATAAACTTCCAAGAAATTCTTCCAGAGTTCGTTTACACAACCGGTGCAAGTTAACGGGGAGACCGAAAGGATATATGCGGAAGTTTGGAATTTCCAGGGTGACGTTCAGGGAAATGGCCAACGATGGAAAGATTCCCGGCATAACAAAATCAAGTTGGTAAAACTAGTAATATGAATAAAAAAGAATTAAATAATTTCTGTACCTTCGCAACCCAATTTTGGGATGTGAGGATAAAAAAGTAATAAAATGACGGATCCAATTGCAGATTATTTAACAAGGGTACGTAATGCTATTAAAGCAGGTCACCGTG